>JFBN01307155.1_pt1 | contig 27075 bp, 24 predicted proteins | sample 768741 | NCBI WGS metagenome assembly JFBN01 (sample SAMN01983846, study PRJNA193217) | chicken gut metagenome | biome: terrestrial biome; isolation source: ceca of Broiler chicken | host: Gallus gallus | place: United Kingdom: England | collected 2010-09-07
CCGTCTGTATCTGGAGTTGATCCAGTGTTTTGACCGAGCGTAATTCCTGATGGCAGAACTCCAACAGAAGCAGTACATGCGACTTTATTAAAACCTTCATAAGCAGCAAAAGGTATTTCAATCAAAAAGCTTTCTAACGTAACGCCTTCGCTATTACATGGGATGTTTTGACTTTCATTGCCCAAACTAATATTTAATGCTGACTGACCTACTGAACCCGGCACGCCTTGCGTCACAGTATTCCATGACATATCTTTATAGAATATCAATCCATCTATCGAGATTGGAATTCTAAAATATCCATGTTTTGCCGTAATCTTGGTACTATCTGTAACACTTAACGTCACTGAATTAACCGTTTTAGAAACTGTGATGCCATTAGATGAACCAATCTCACCTATAACAAAATCATCACGTTCAGTTGCACCATAAAAAACACGTACATCAGTCGTGAAGGATTGATCTCCAATTGCTAAATTATCTTCATAGGAAACTGAAAACGAAATATTTTCATTAGACAAAATGATGGTGTAGGCATCCTCACCTTTGTCGCCTAGAATTTTACTCCAAGAATAGTCGTCTGGATTGTTTGATTCTTCAATTGAATCTTTATTATAAGCTATACCTATATAAACCGCACCCGTTGGATTATCGGTCAACGGAACCCCATTTGCATTTTGAGAATACTTAACCCATATATATTTAGAATCAGCAGGTATTCCATCTTCACCATTCTGCAATACAAGCATATCCAATTCATTACTAGAAAAAACCAAAGCATCACCCCCCCCTTTCTATTCGTAGATTACAAGACAATTTCCAAGTTCATCAGTTAATAGAGCGCCATCGTATTCCAAATAATTCATTTGTTTTGATGGTTCGTTGCCTGAATTAATATCTAAATCAACTAAACATCTTAACCTTTTTCTGATAATAGAAGATTCAATCGGAATTGTTATCGTTCGTTCAGCACCTATATCTGTCCAATTACCAGCATCATTCTCGATAATCTGCCATGTATATGAATTTGGCGTAATCTCATTAACTCCCTCATAAACGGTGCATGTACATAATGTTTCGGTAATAGAGGTGTCTTCATTAAAGACCGTGCCTTTTTCACTGGTAATTACAACTGATATTGCAGCCTGTCCAGTAGCACCCCCGGAATCTGATATTAAATAAATGGTTTGAATATCATAAAGAACGCCTGTAGAATCAGTTACTTTAACCGAAATAGAATCTCTATCAGACATATATGAGGATGGAATTGTAAAAGAAAGTTTATCTGGTGACACAAATTCCGTATTAATCACATTGTTAATGTACCAGTCGCCAACTTCAGCACCATTCTTAGTTACTGCTGTAAGTGTTATGGATGATGGTGTAATTGCGCCTTGAATACTTTTGAAGATTTGTTCGCCCATTAATTCAATCGAACCGAGTTTTGATTCAATCGAATCAACTCTGTCGTATACCGTATCGATTTTTTCAACTGTCTGTGTATAGGAAACTTCAAACCTGTCGTCGCCAAAATACATATTGCCGACTTGAAAGATTTTATTTCCGTCTTCATCTGTCCATTCCAAAATACCAGTCTTATCAATTTTGGATTCTGTAATAGCGCCATCTGACACCATATCTGTTTGAATGAGTCCATCAGCAATAGCAGATTCTTTAATTCCTGTAGAATCAATTAATACTCCCGTACCTGTTTCATCGTATAATACAAACGTAAAATCATTATTGGAATCACGGCCTATTTGAATACGAATATTGCCGTCTTTGTCTTTAAACTGCATAGTATTTCCAACTATGGTCATTCCACCATCGTCAGATACAATATTGAAATCATCCGCCGATATGCTTCCAGCCTTGAGCATTGATACCGTAATGTTTGCGGCGATAATATCACGAATTACGGCTTCATCGATATTAACATTTTGAGCTGTAAGTTCAATAATATGTCCGAGTTCTGCCGACACATTCCCTGCCAACAAATTATTAATTTGCGCTACTAAAGCTGACAGATTCTTAAAGTCTCCACTATTTGCTACAATTTGTCCAGCAGCAATAAGTTCACTCTGGATATATTCAAAAAATCCATTATTTCCATAAATATCTCCCGGCGTTAAATAATTACCGCCACTATTGGAAGATCCGTATCCGGGATTATTATTGATAATATTATTGACTTTATTATTAAAAATGGACGATTGAAGAAGTTTCTCAAGAATCTGGTAGATATTATCATCAGATAATTGTACGTTTCCGGTATATGACGTAGAAGCAGAAGATTTGCTAAGGTTGCCCGCCATATCAAGTAATGCGACAAAATCATTTCGTTTCTTTCCAGACTTGATCATGTTTGAAAACTGAATTGTAAAATTATTATCATAAAGACATGGATTAAATGATATGGATGTTACACGTAGTTTTACATAATAATCGTCGCGTAACCCAAGACGAATAAAGTTTCCATATGATAAGTCATGAGCGTGTAATTCGTTTCCGGTAACGGCAAGAATATTATCCATAGTCGTTGTATAGCTTGCCTGTGGAATTGAATATACTGAAATATCGTCTAATGCAGTTTCACACAATTTTTGCTGCACCAAAACAGTATCGGTTAAATCTTGAATGGACGATACAAATATGTTCTCATTGGTATACGTAGTCTGATTCATGATATGTGTTATTTCATCTAACTCAAAATCCAAAAAATAGTTTTCATCACCTGATGGTAACGTTAAAACATTATTACTTTCATCAGTCAAGATTTCATTATTTTCATTGGTTAAAATATAGTTCTCATATTCAGAAATCGTCCATGTATTGATATCCATTTTCTTTGCCAAATCGACACGTAGTTCATTGACTGCGTTTTGTTCTTCTTGTTTTGCTTCAACTTCTGCATTACGTTGAGCCAATGCATATGCGCATGAATCTGGATTCGATTCATCTAATTGCGCCGCATTTTTCAAATATTCATTATGTTTATCTTCGAAGCCATCTTGTGTTAAAACAGGGTAGTTTTCAACATCCTGCTGAGAAAGCTCTTGATATCTTTCCCATGTTAAATCATAATGGCTTTTTTTCAAAACATTAACGATATCCTGGTATGACTGTAGTTTGATTTGAAGTTCATTAACACCATACCACTCCCATGTCGTTTCATATTCTTCGAGATAATCAGTTTCTCCTTCTGAAGTTGGTAATTCTCTATTGGCTATTTCGATTTCGATATTGGGCAATATAACGTCCACAATTTGATGGTATGTGTTCGCATCCGGAGATGCATCAAGTGCTTCTTGATCAAAGTTTCCATCTTCGTCAACGTAGATCTTTTCATACCCTAACTTTTGCGCTTCATAGTCGGACTTGAGAGATAGAAGGGCATCATCGCTAAGGTTAGCCCAGTTTTCTGGATTAACGTCTCCTACTGGCACACGAGTCTGTAATTCTGAAATTTCATTCTGCAACGCATTCCATTGTTTTGAATATTCTCCATACTGGTATCTCGCCGTATTACAAAACTCTTCCCACTGTTTATACTTCTTTATGGTTGATTCGCTAAGGTATTTTTGATTAAGCCAATATTCATCGAGATAAATAAGATAATTACTTCCGCCATTAAACTGCTCAATACCTAACCCGTCACCGCCAGCAACGCGAAATTTTGTAAAAATATTTTCATCATCAATTGTGATGTCATTAGAATTTTCTACATTACGAAATCCAATGGTAACATTCGTATCGTTTCCATAATTTTCAACGCGATAAAAATTGACTTTAAAATTCGTATAATCGAAGTCAACTACGCAGTTAAAATATTTTTCGAAATCCTGTACCATGAAAGAGTAACAATCTTTATAATCTATCTCAAATGTTCCAACTTCATCAGCGAGTAAGACAGTAGTAGTTACAACTTCATCATTTTCAATGCTTTCATATGTTTTTGGAATATTATCTATATAGCCAACTTTCCATCCTGGAACTTTAGATACAAGGATATCCACCAGACTTAATGCAGGTTTATTTTCATTGTAGAATTTAATATTTTCTTTTGCAAATTCGACACCTTCAATTTCTTCCACATTACCATCTACAAGCATTTCAAGAGAATCTGTTGTTCCTCTATTTACTTTCCACTGGTCTAATGGAACTTGGTTAAACTCAACCTGCGCCGACGATGCTGTAATTTCTTTATATTCGTACGTGCCGGTATGATGAGTTGTAGGTGAATCAAGTATGAACCAACCGATATTTGTTACATATAATTTCATATAACGTGAAATTAAATCATAACCATTTGCGGGAATTCGCTTGCCTTTGTCGTTTTCGATATATTGAGTTATAGTAAAAGAGATTGTAGATATATCATTTGCATTTCCGGTAAAAGATACTTCAGAAGTATCTATGCTGTTTAAAGCACATAGAATACGCTTGCTAGGGGTTGCAAGATAAATACGAGATGGTTCAATTCGATTATAATAATCACGATTAATTTGCATTTTAAATTAGCATCCCCTTTCTTGGTTCGAGATAGGTTGCTGACAATTTGAAATTGCCCATTGCACGTATACTATTATTCCCATAAACTAATCTCATCCAATAAATCTCATCTTCATCCTGTATTCCAATATCTGTATATAAAACCGGACGATCTAATGAATCGTATACACCAAGATTTTTACAATCCAGAGTAACCGTCAAAGCTGATAGAAGAGTACAATAAAAGAAACCTCCACGACATATATAATACTGGCGGTCAGTTTCTAAATAGTAGGCAACATATTTATTCTTGATTCCGTAATTATCAGTCATATAGAATAGTAATCCTGTGCCATTACAAATTAACTTAATGTCTTTTGTCTCTGTATCCATCATATATTCAACAGAAAGAGAATTGACTCTAGCATATGCTGTAATTTTATCTTGTAATGCACTAATCTTTGCAGATACATTGCCAGAAACTGTAAATGATCCATTATCCAATATCTCAGTATCAGACAGATTATGAATAAATATTTCTTCATTTCGAGTTGGTTCAATTATAAAGGTAGGATATACATAATCATAAAAGTCGCTACTTTCATTATTCAATAAGAAATTTTGGACTCCTGAAATATTGGTTTCATATGTTTTCTCAGTATAAGAAAATGGAGAGTTGCAAGTAAATGTGCATCGTGCGCCATAACAAATACCCCAATTATCATACGGTTGAATAGATGAAAAATATCCTTTAACTTTGCTTACCTTATTATTTTCAGTAGTTATAGTCATCCACTTATTTTCTTGAGGTGAACTTAACCATGCTACTAATGTATCATATTCATCAGGCGTAAACTCCATTTCTTCCTGAGATGTATACTCGTCAAAGCTCTTCGCAATATGTAAATCGAATACAAGAGTATCCGAATATTTAATTCCAAAACCATTTATTTCTATTCTATATTGATTCATTGACCCGCTATCCATTTCTCGCACTATACTTGACGGAAGAGTAGTGTCATCGTCAAAATTTAAAGATGAATAATTCTGTCCAGCCAATGTTTTGCCATCAAATTCGAAGTCCTTGCAAACCACAATCATTTAAGTATCACCTCAATTCACATAATAATAAGAGGGCGAGATATATTCCCACCCTTTCAAATTCAAATAAAGTTTATAGTGTCCGTCTTATTCCCTGTAATGTAGCATCACGCTTCATCTGTTTGCTGGTGTATTGGTATGATTTGTATAATAATTCTTGTAATCCCGGTAGTGCGTCTTTATCGACGTTGCCATCAACATGTAGTAAACTATCATAATTATTATTAATAGTAATTTCTCCACCATTGCGATCAACACCATTAATCGTTTCCATAACTTCATTAGTGTGATCTGCAAGAGTAAACAGGTTGTCAGTCATATGCTTCGGAACTACAGCATCGCCATAACGAAACATCTCATAGATATCGCCACCACGTTTAATACGCAGCTCTTTGCCCAATTCATCTACACGAGCAATTTCAACCGGGCTAGTAACGCCTCTTGTACCAGTAGCATATCCACTAATCTGGTTGAGACTAACCCATCCAAGATCCCCATATCTACCATCAGCAGACTTAATGTGGACGTCATAACCGCCGGTAAAACTTGCGCCTCCACCATATTTCGATGCGGAATATGCATCAATTACAACGCCTCCGGCAATACCAGAATATAAGTTTCCAGCCGGGTTTTGCCCCCATGAATCATAATAATAAGATCCTGTAAATGTGACAACATCTCCAACTCTCGGTATACCATCGCCACCGCTTGATGCTGGCGGTTGCGGCTTGGGTGGATCTGGTTTCTTTGTAACGACGACTGTAGCAGTGGCAGACACGCCAGATCCATCTAGCGCTGCACAAGTGATCTGCGTGCTTCCCGGCTTTATACCTTTTACGACTCCATTGCTTACAGTAGCAATAGCAATATTAGAAGAACTCCATTTAACAGATTTGTTTGCCGCATCGGTAGGTCTTATATTGGCAGAAATTGTAGCGCTTTTACCTTCTTCGATAGAGATAGATTTAGGTTTAAGTGCGATTTGAGCAACCGGGCGGTTGTCAATATTAGGTTCCTTTTTAATTTCTGATTCAATAAAATCATTATGGTTTTGATTGGAGCCAGACTGAATCTGTCCCGTATTGACATTTGTAAAATCACTAGGGTTATAATCCGGTGCTTTTGTGTTACTGTCACCAACCTGAGATTCTGCGCCGGATTGTGAGCCAATATTATCAATTACCTGCTGAAAGCCATCTGATGGTACAAGACCTGTATCAGAGATGATTTGGTTGATTTTAGAATAGACGTCCTTGTAATTATTAAGAACGTTATTGAGCATATTAGAAATTACTTCTTCTTGCTTATCTGCATTATAAGTAATTTCATTCAATGTAGAATCCAAGGCTTCATTTAAATCATTGCTGAGTCCATCAAGACCACTTTGTCTTACATCATAAGCACGATCTTCCTGACTGCTTTGTAATTCTTCCTGAAGTTCTGCTAATTGTGCCTCAAGACGCTTTCTCTCCGCGATACTGGACTGGTTTGTACTTCCAGAAAGGGCATTGATCTGGGCTTGAATTTGATTAATCTCTTTTGTTTGGCTTCGGATAGACTTTGCATAATCAGAGTTTTTCTTTCGAATATCCAATAAATCCTTCTGTTTTGATATCGATTCCTGAACAACGTCATTCTCCCTTTGAAGCATTTCCGTATATAAGTCAATAAGTGAATTTCGATAGTCTTCGACGTCACCAACCGAATTTCTTATAGACTCAAGAAAACTCTGTTGCTGTTCCTGAAATTCATCCGTAGAAATATTTCCAGCAGCCAAATCCTGGTCAAGCTTCTCTAAAGCAGTGGAATAATCCTTGATCTGTTGTTTGGCGTTATTCATTGCCGCGCTAATTAATGCGATATTAGTAATGCCGGATTCAGTTAGCCCACCATTCTCATCAACAAAAGCATCTGAATCAAGTAAATCTCTTACCTGATCCATCTCATTCCGAAGATTTTCCACAGCTTCCATTCCATCAAAGAACGGTTCCCATCTTACCTCCCAGATTTTATCTTTAAGGTCTTCAATATCCCCGAGCAAACCATAAATCTCATCATCGACATCTGCAATCTGGTCAGCATAATCATCATACAATTCAGAGCCAACGTCATAAATTGCCTGCTGTTTTAACAGTTGCTCACGTTTCTTATACAGCTCATCAATCTGTTCGTTTGCCACTTCAAGCGGACGCTGATAATCCTCTTCGGTAATCGTTTCGCCACGAGCTTCTTTTAAGGCAATGGAATTGTCAAGAGTAGTACTGATACGGTCAAGATTGTCTATGATATCCTGGTACTTTTTCAGAGTTGCTTCAATGAGGGCTTGTTGCATTTCTGCAATTTTTGACATTGCTTCATAAAATTCGTTTGAGCCTTCCTTGATAACGCCAGATGCAACTTGCTTATCAAGTTCCGCTGTCAGCTTGTCCAGTGATTCCTGTAAAGTAGAAATATCTGTCAGATAACCAAACTCATCATTATAATTCGTCCGGTTTTCAAAGTACTGTTCGATATTATCGAGTTTCTCTGTAGCAAGATCTAAAAGCTGACTCTGATAGTCGGATATTGTGTCTTGTACGTCAAGCGCCTTCTCGAAATACTCCTGGTATTTTTTTATCTGATCAGCAAGATTTTCATCCGTGACTGTTGTAATATCAATTTCGCCGTTTTCGACACGTGTCTTCCAATCATCACTCAACCCAACACTATTTGCTTCCTGAATATATCTGTTATAAGCCTGTTGAAGAGTAGCGAGATTATTTCGGATCTGATTCATAGCCTGATCTGAAACAGAAGATTGTTTAGATAAATCATAGGAATATGTTTCTATGGAATCTGTAAGCTTGTTAAGGCTACGATCCATACGATCAAGTAGAATCTCAATTTCATCAAACTTTTCTTTAAATTCATCGGCGGCTTCTGATACAGAATCGGCTGCGTTTTCAACCGCTTTGGCCGCGTTGGTTGTATTATTATTGTAAGATCCGGTCATGCCAGAATAGCCGCCAGACCCGCCAGTAAAGAATCCACCGCCACCAGAACCGCCAGCATATGCAGATAATAAACTTCCTTGAGCGTATGCTCTTGCATGCCCCGGAGCTTTGCCGTATTGTAATAAAGCTTTGGTTTGCGATGCGTTAAGTACAATGTCTCCTTTTTTAAGAGACTCTATATGCATTCCACCAGGAATCAAACTCCATTTACCGTCGCGAATTATTGATTCCTGTGAAATTTCATTAACCAGCGCTTTTTCATCTCTTGGCAATGCAACACTTCCACCTGCATATGCAGGTTTGAGATTCAATACATTATATGCTGTTCCTGATACCCTTGCTGGTGCCAACATTGTGCCAGATGCTTTGCCGGTTGCAGATTCCAACGCCAATGCAGCCGCCCCAACACCACTTGCTACATAATTAACAGTTCTTGTTATGGCAGGAAAATAATTCGGGAGATTCACAGTATTCGCAAAATATTCTACTGCACGTTCTCCACCATCAGTTACGGCATTTACAACATCAATTTGACTTGTATCTGGTGTATACGAAGTTACTCTTTCGCCACCATCGGTCTTTTGAGTTTCCTCATCAACCGCAGCAGTATCGGCTGTAAAAGTAATTGTTCCGTTTTCGTCTTTAACTAAAGCAACCTGTTGTTCAACACCATCAATATTTGCACTAAATGTTACAGTTCCATTTTCGTTCATCAGTGCAGTTATATCTGAAAATGTTCCATCAAGTTCTGCACCAAATTTGATTTTCTGTCCTGATGCAAGATTTGCAAGTTGAGAGTCTAAATCAGCCTTATTGAAGATGGAATCAACTGTAATTGTTGGAACCGTATCCGGCTGTTTGATATTAAGATCGGCATCAAGCTCAATACCATACTGGCCCGCAATACTACGAATTTGCTCCTCAAGTTTCTCGGCGACAAGTTCTGTATTATCTCCATATAAATCAGGATTATCTTGAAGATTCTGATATTCTTTTTGCAAAGATTCAATGGTTTGTTTAGCAGCATTAATTTCCTGATTGTAATCCGATGCAGATTTAGAAATTAATTGCTCCATCGCGGCACTGGTTTCGTTGATATCGTTTTTAAGAGCGTTTACTTTTGCTTGCTGTTGCTCAATAGCGGTAGTATCGGCACCCTCCGCCTGTAATTGCGCAAGCTTCGCTTCTTCCTGTGCTAATTCGGTAGCTAAATCTGCGATACGTTGTGTGCCATCTTCAACAGAACCAACAAAATTATTATGAAATCCATAATCTTCAAGTCGGCCAAACATATCCATCATGAATTCAAAGCCAATTCCCATGTCTGACGCAGCTTGTTCCAGATCTTTAATGTCATATGTCCACTGCTGAGTGCCATCGGATAGTGTTTCCATTGATGCCATTCCTTTAGATTCCAAATCCTTAAGGAAATTCTGAACACCTTGACCATCTTCGGTTAAATATCTTGCCGCCTTACTATAATTTTCTGCAAAATTAACCGGATCATCAGAACCAGTAGGAGATAAGTAAGCTGCTATAGATTTAAAGTCATCTGTACCGACAAGCCCCTTATCAAATAGATCTTTTGCTTTTTCAAGATAAGTAATGGCGTTTTCATAGTCGGCTCCAGCATTAGCGGATTCTAATGCGGTGGCAATGGCATCCATATTAGTATGGACATCCAGATCAACAGATGTTGCGGCAAGCTCCTTTGCTTGCTGAATTTTATCTTTTAATTCATCAACTGTTTCAATAGATTCTTCACCATTAACTACCAAATCAAATGCTGTGTTCAGTTCACTCAATGACATATCATCAACGGCATGCCCAAAATCTTTTTGAAGCCGTTTTAATTGAGTTTCTGCATCTTCGGTAACTTGATCAAATCCAAACAGACTTTTCATTTGATCTTGCATCTCAGTATCATCTGGAAATGCCTGCTTTAATGCATTGGATATGGCGCCTTTGTATTCATTGATACTCAAATTATCCGTATCCATTGTAAGCAGATCAGAAAGTGTCTGTTGTATTTCGGGTTGCAGTGAAGTTAACGGTGTTATTAATTCAGCATTTAAAAACTGTTTAAAATCGCCACCATATTTATCTCCAACTAATGAATAATCGGCATTTTGAAGATTATTAAATATTGCACTTTGTAACTCTGAATCTATATTTCCAAACTCAGACGAAGTAGATAAATACTGTTGCGCATATTTCGCCAGTTCTGCATATTGATCTTTCATTGCTTGGTTGTTAGCTGTGATTTGTTGTTTATAATCATTAATATATCTTGATAAGCTTTCAACACGTTCAATGTCACCCTGATTTTCGGCATATCCCAGAGATCTTTCATATTCATCGATAGCATTTTGCAGATCCGTGTTATTTGATTCATACTTATCAATCTGCGCCATTACTCCATCATAAACATCATCAATGTTTTCTCCAACATCAACGTGTGCAGATAGCATTTGGGCGTCATATAAATTTTGTAGGCTTGCAGCGGCGGAATCCGCATTTGATCCAAGGTTAAGAATTGCATTGCCCTGCGCATCATAGCCTGATACCAAAGATGGAAATTGATCGGCAAGTTTATTTGATATATCAAGATATGATTGGTATTCGTCTCCGCTTAATGATTTATTTTCATTATTAAGCTTATTAACACCATTACTCAGCTCTACGTACTTATTAGCAATTGAACCAATAGCATCATCGGTATTTTTAATATTATCAGCATTAGATGCAAACGACTTCCCAAGATCGTCTAAGGTTGATTTCCCTTCAGAAAAAGATGACATTGTGTCATCAATTGATGATTTCGCATCCTCACCTTTTTCAATAAGTTTATCCTGGTAGTTTATAATATTATCAAGAAGTGTAATTGCTCCGTCTATCGCAAATCCGGCAAGCATACCCATTCCCATATTAGCAAGCCCGGCTCCAAAAGATTTGAGAAGTGAACCGGCTTTAGATGTAAAAGAAGATAGGGTAGAGGTAGATTTAGTTACTTGTGTTACGGTTTTATCATAATCTTGCCACGATGACGTTCCGGACTGTGCACTTTGTGCAGCAGAGACAATACGTTGATCCACGTTACCAATAGAATCTGCAAGCTGTTCAAATCTAACAGTACTAAGATCAATTCCGTTTTTTCGCGCACCTGCAATATTTTCGATAAACTGTTGCGTTCCGCTAATATTTGAATTTTTATTGAATAATCCACTTAATATAGATGTAAAACCACCGTTTTTGTCATAGTTTACAATCGTTTGATTCGGTGATATAATTCTTATAATATCTTGCAACTATTATAAAAAATTATGGGGGATTATTATTAATGAAGTTTGAATGTCAAATATGCGGATATATTCATGAAGGAAATGCGGTGCCAGTTTCCTGTCCAGTATGTCATAATAATAACTTTTTGGAATATGATTTTGCTGTTTTGAATAGTTTAAAATGCTCCCAACAGCTTATTGAAGCAATGCAAAAATTAAAACAAACTGATATTATCGAATATGAGCTTAAGATGTCTCAATTCAGAAACCAGTTAGACCAGAAGAGGGCAAATGAAAGAGCACAACGCCAGCAATTTCAGCAGACACAAAATCAACCTAAATGCCCGACATGTGGTTCAACTAATGTAGAAAAAATATCAGTTGGGCAAAAGATTGGTGGAAGCTTTCTTTTTGGAGTTTTTAGTAGCAATGTAAGAAACACAATGCATTGTAAAAACTGCGGATCAAAATGGTAGGAGAATAGGATAAAAATTATGTTACCTGAAGATGTAGTGAGTGTAATTTTAAAATACGGGAAGAAAAATGAATTAAAACAATTAAATCAATCTATTAACGATATACAAACACAATTGACACACATTAATGATGAAATATTAAAAATGTTAAAAGATACAATGTCAAAACCGTTTATCGACGCCACTAAAGAAAATGAATTGTTTTCCAATTCTCAGATAATACGCAAATATCTATCAAAAATGCAACTAATCGATTACGAAGAAGATGATGATATCAATAGTTCTCCTCAAATGAACGACGAATCATTGCCGGAAGATATAAATATACATTTTACAGATGTTATTGTATTATCTAATATTAACTATTGCACACACAAAGGACATAACATATGTGACGTGGTTGCTCACATTCCAATATTTACCCAAAGCGGTAAAATTGAATATATAGATATGAATTTAACATATTGTAAAAAGTGCGATAAATATATTATGTTAAAATCTGATTTTAAATCTATATCAGGTATTATCGCATGTGAAGTAATAGATGAAACAGTCATTTATAGTTATAACAATAGCGATGCTATCGAAATCAGTCAAAGCGAATCTATATTATATAAATATGGATATAATGTAAAAACAAAAGAAAACATTTCAGACAAACAAAGACATCTTATACTAGCATCGGTTATAGAAGCCAATATTTTAACTCGTGAACAAATTTGCTCACATCTTGATACTTTAATTGAACGAGGAAGTAAAATTGATAAATGGAAACTAGCAACACAAAAATGGATGCAAGACAGACAATACGTAAAGAAATATAATTCGAGTCATCTTCCAGAAATACTTTTAGAAAAAGTAATTTTAAAATATCATCAAAAGAGTTCATAAGCTAATATGTGTAAAACGCCAATACAAATGCTGTTATCCCCAGTAGATCCACCACGAAATCTACTGGGGATTTTCAGAAATGCGCCAACACCATATAATTATACTAACATATGCGGTGTCCAATAAAACGGACTTTTATGTTATCCGCAACGCGATTCGGTGGCAAAACAATAATCTGAAAACGCTTTACAATACCGCTGCGTAATAGGACATTTCAAAAATGTACTATCAAGCATTTGTGCAGAATCACATATATGTAAAATATAAGTATATAGTCCTCTAAAAAATTCTTTGTTTGTAATTCGCTGTTCCAAGGATGATTTTCCAAAAATCCTTTTTAACATTTCATCATTTTCGATCTTCCAAATATTCTGAACCATCCTTCGAATGTCTTTTTCGACACAGTTCCATGAAGTGCTATATTTTTCAGCTATTTCAATATATAGAGATTTTACAACACTTGTAATACGATCATAATCCTCATATAATAGTTTAAGACCGTAAATTATATAGTCATATCCTATATAGGTCTTACTAACACGTAAAGAATCTAATGTGTTACATACTGCCTCATTGAAGTCCATAATAAAATATCCTCCTATATTACATAATTTCGTATATATAATAACTTAAGTAAATATGGCAAAACAATCGACAATAATCGGCAGTATTCGACAATATACTAAATAAGAGGAGGTCAATATGAGAAATCATTTCGGAGACAATTTATACTATTTACGCAAGGCAAATAATATGACGCAAACAGATCTAGCCAATAAACTTGGAGTAACACATCAAACTGTATCCAACTATGAAAAAGGAAATAGATACTGCGATTTGGATATGCTCATTCAAATATCCGAGCTATTCCATGTTAGCATTGATGATCTGTTGAAAAAATCTTATACATAATCATCATATATATGATATAATACTTCCGAGGTGGTAGCACTCAAAAGGTGCTATGATAGATGGGCAAACATCTGTCACTTAGGGAACCAGACTGAAAGCTACACGGTCGCCGTTTTTGCGGTCAGGCGTGAGTCCATATGCTCCATGAAGTTTTGTATGCCTTTAATATAGATATCTTAACTTCTGGAGGTGTACATATGATTGTAATTAATATTCTCGTTTTGGCGTGTGAAATTATAATGGTGGTATTTGTTATATATGACCACTGCAAGCGTCTGTAGTAAGTAAGTCTGGTGAGGGAAGTATTATATCATACATATATAATATTCTCTATTTATAGGTTTGATTTATAAATCCCATCCTGTTTTTGCAAGTCAGCGATGGGGTGTGCAATCTGTACTAAGCAGGGCAGTAGTGGATACTGTTCGCATCCCTGTTCGCTTCACAGGGGCTTTCCCCCTGGTCACAGACTGTATATTGCGTTCCATATAGTACAATTACGCCTGTACTACGTCGTGTCTTGTCAGTCGTTCGCGCGGTATATTATGAAATTGCACCTTCAATGTTACATATATCGCGTCGGTGATTACCGGCTCTTACGCTACGGCTTCCCCCGATATTCGACAATTTAAATCTTTCGATTAAGGTCATAAGGTTTCATGTGCGACCATATCACCAAACATCTCTTACGTTAATTACATGGCATTATTATGCAACCTTATAAGAGGGGGCATTGAAAACTATGACTTTTTGTTTACCATGACCTTTGGCTCCAAGTATTGTTGAGAATATTCCCAACACTGCTGGTAATCCACCGCCCACATCTAATATCTGGGTAAGGATATTTAAAAATTGAGTACCAGTGTCAATTAGTCCCCCAAATAAATCAGAGTTCAGGAATGTAGTTGACATGGTTTGGAAGGAATTAGTAAAACCTTCGATTTTCAATATATTCAACGAAGATCGCAACTCTTCGCCAGTTGTTAGTTATAAGTATGTTTCTTATGCTATATCTTTAAATTTCCATTTTTCTTTTCTTGATGATTTTGCTTTTCCTTGGGCTACACGATATATTTCAGAACGACTAGACACTGAATCTTTTTCTGCATCATATATAGTATCATATGAACAAATATAGCTATCATCCATATCAAACTTATCTACAGGCAACGAAAAATGGTCAAAATCTTCTTCTGGAATAATATATTCTCCTTGAATATAATCATCTTCGTATACCCAAAATGATCCATATGAAAATTTCCTTTTCCCAATAAGAACATTTCGAATAGTACTGGGAGACAATCCATCATTTTTTACGCTTGATAAATTTTTATAACGCTTTATAAATGAATTGTCTTTTGATAAACGTATAACCGACCTCTGATTTAATATATTTTTCTTATAATCTTTTGGAAGAATGATTTTACGCTGTAAACATAACGCATTAATTGTGCCATGTTTAACACCAGTTATTTTTGAAATTTCACTAATCGATTTACCTTCATCTAATAATTCCTGTATTTCTCTATAATCAATACAATCTCCAAAATTGTAATTAATATAATCTGGAATCTCTTTTATATTTTCGAAAAACAACTGAATCATTTGCAAAATAGAATAATCTCTAATATCTGGGTCATAGAAACTATATCCTTGATTTATCCAGAAATCCTTCTTTATTTTATCCAGAATTTTCTTATCCTCATAATCATGATAACTACTTTGAATTTCAATGGCTATTTTCAAACGATGATTAACGATATCTGTTGGCAATACATAATTCGTATTAGGATTTATACAGTTCTTGTCTTCTACAATAGTATCTGGATATTCGTGAAGAAATACTTGTTTTAATACGGATGCATGAATTGATTCAATTTTATTTATATTGCATTTTGGACATTGTTTATAATAACGATCTTGACCATTATCAGATAGTCTTCCTTGCATTTGAACCCATGTTGCTTCAAATATAGTATTGCACGGAACATGGATAAATTTCATAATTTCGTCATTTCCTGTATACATATCCGAAATGCATTTATAATCACCATTTCTAAATAACAAAAAATATAAATTAATATTCTCAATAGTATATGGATTTGAAATATGGAATTTTTCTGGGATTTTATCTTTCATAATGTTAGCATATCTAATCCTATACTTATACCCATCAGCATCAATTACATCTATTGGAGTTCTAGCTGTAAGATTACATTCTTGGTATAATAATGACAATCTTTTTGATTTTAAATTTTCGACAATTTCATCATGTGAAATTTTTCTTGAATTTACTACCTTTTCTTTTGCACACCTTGGACATAACGTCAGTCCTTCTTTAAAATTATTCCAATCCTTTTTAAATATATTTCCACATGAACATCTCCATAATAGCGGAATTGTATTGGAGGTATATGTATTACTTATTAATTCACAATTAATTCCATTAAGCACGAGGTAGTGCTGTATATTCTCAATTGTATAAGGGTTTTTAGGATGAAATATTTCTGGTGACTGTTTATGAAATACAGACTGTCTTGACATTACAACTTTATATCCTTCGGAATCTATACATGTAAATCCATTCGTAAGCCTAGAAAAACTATCTTCGACCATAGTATATCTGGTATTATGTAAAAACGATTTGATTTCATCAATCGAATAACTTCTATGATCATTTCTAATTTTAGCACCGCAGTCATTACATTGGTGTTTTCCATTATAAAAATCCTGCCATGAACATTTAAATTGCTTCCCGCATCTACATTCCCATAACATTTTGTCTGTATTATTAGTATATTTATCAGATATCAATGTACAATCAATATTATTTATAGTAAGATAATTCCTAATATTGTGTGTAGTATATGGGTTTGACATATGGAATTTCGAAGGAATTGAATTCTGGTATATAATAGTCGACAATGGTGCTTTATACAAATAACCATCACGATCAGATAACTCATGATAATTCTTTATATTAGTAAACGGAGAAATTAAATACAAATCATATTGTTCTAAGATTTTATGAATATCTGTCTCTTTCCAATTCCAATCATTTTGTTTTAATCCAAGTTTAGAGGCTTTAACTGTTAAAGATTGTTTCGAATGGTTAGGAATAAGTTTTAAAAGTATGTCCCAATTTCCATCCGGATAATATTTTTTAATAATGTCAATTTCTTCTTGCGTAAAAGTATCATATTTTTTAGTATTATAAATTCCCATAGATTGAAGCTTGCGTCTAATTGTCTCTTCCGGTCTTGAATATTTTTTTGATAAATCGCAGAGTTTCAATCCATTATTATAATCATTTATAATAGAGTTTATTTCTGTTTCTGTGAACCGACTATTGTTATACACTCCATGCAATTTCAAATTCTCACGAATTGTATATGAAGAAAATTCATTATACTTTCGACTTAATTTGATTGGCGAAATTCCATTTTTATAATCCTTAATTATATTACACATAATTTCTTCATTTATCTTTATCATATGTAATCATTAACTCCTGTCTTATACTTTATTGTTTTAATTTATTCCTCATACTAAAATAAAAATTTAATGCATTCTGCAATAAATCAGTTTTTTCAAACAACCAATATTCATGATTTGTTTGGTCATATTTTGATTCTTTACTAAACCCAAGTGAATATAAATATCTACACAATCTTATTGATTCACATTTAAATTTCTGTTTCATATATTCTCCATTTTATCTATAACTAACAACTTCTCATGCTTTCACATAAGTTTAGATCATTTCTTAACCACACTCGTTCTTAATAATAGAAGAGTAGCAGCCACACCTTTTCCGATTATGGGTTATTCTCCCGCGCCATTTGCGATTGCGCCGTACTCCTAATGGTTCAACTATTCGGGATTTCCACCCTTATTTTTATATTCTATTTTTATTATGGAATATTGTTGAACCCCGACATGGGGATGATCGTTGAGCACATACCCTCGACTTAAGCACCAGATGATCTCTGGAATACGTTAGGGCACTTCGCTGCAAGAACAGCCAATCCTTACGTTGTCAAACCGTCATAATCTAGTTTCCTGATTATTGTGGTGTAAGGCTCTAAGGCATTACCTGCGATTAGATGTGTTCTCTATGCACATTTCTGCACATACAGGCAAAATTTGCCTGCTAATGAATTTGTATACGCTTCGTACTTCTGCATTGAAGTACCGGCTGAATTAGCAGCTTCGTCCATATATTTTTGGACATCACTATAGTTCTGCATAAGAACCATAATTTCATTCATATGGTGCGTTCCGGCCATACTGGAAGCAATACTTCTTTGCGTCACCTCAGAATACATATCCCACTTAGACGCTACTTCATCCAACACTTCATCAAAATCTCTAAATTCACCAGTAGATTCTCTTAACTCAATTCCTACGTTACGGAGAGAAGTTTCCGTATTACTCCATTCTGTTACTTTATCTTTGTAGGGTAAGATAATATGACTACAATGTAATAATATATTGTAGCGGTTAAGGTTCTTCCAAAAGTGTCTTTACACTTGACCCTAACTCTACCGCTTGTAAATGTGGGAATATACGGTAGTTCAGACTGTCGCATAACCATCGAAATGGTCTTCTTTCATTCAGTCGTTCAAAGTGAATTAGTATAATTTAAGCAATGTTTTTTATATCAATAGATTGGTTTTTAAAATGGATTAGATTATCATCAATCGAAACAGTAATCTTGTGACCGCCATGTTGAATATAAGACTTGCAATAATTAAAAATATCAAGAATGTTATCTGGGAATATATCCTTTTTGGTAATAAATCGTATTATTTTCCAACCATTATTGAAAAGTACAATATTTCTATAATTTTCATTTCTCTTAAATGCTGCCTCACTAATTTGTCCCATACGTACCGACATATCGTGACCACTGCCATCCCATTCAACGGCAATTTTGTCATCCGGAAAAGCAACATCTATGACAAATTTTTCAAATGGATAATTTAATTCCCCACCAATAATTTCATGTAATCTATATTGTTGCTTAGAGCACGTAAAATTACCATGCTGATATCTTGTTGAAATAGATTTGTTTAAAATATCTTTGTTTTGTATTGGAAACTCAACGCCATACCTATCTACATTTGTCTTTTTCCTTTTTGCAATTACCTCGGGCGCTTGCGTATGATGCGATACTCCATACCTTTTCATGTCAGTTTGTTTGACACGTTGCTGAAACTCATCCAATTGCATAGGGTAGTCTACCCCGAATTTTTCACGATTACTTTGTCTTACTTTTTCTTTAATGGAATCTAATTTAGAAGTATTTGTTACGCCATATTTTGCTAAATTATTTCTTTTGATCTTATCTTGTACTTCATCAGATTGAGATACATTTTCCACTCCGTATTTATCCATTACAGTTTTTTTAGATTTTTCTTTAACGCTTTCTAGTTGAAAAACGCATTCCACTCCATATTTATTTAAATTTGTTTCTTTCACTCGCATATTATTACAATGCTTGCAAGCGTTCTTTCCGTCCTTATATGTGGCTAGATAAGATGCATAAGCTACAGAATATTCTCTTCCACAGTAATCACATTTTACATCTACCTTAACTTCGCTATATGGCTTCAAATCATTTACATCAATTTCAAAGAAATCTCCAATTTTTGTAAATTGGTATCCTTTATCTATATAATATTGTTTTGTTCTACCATTCCATTTTGTTTGAACTGTTTTTGTTGGTAATATTTTTATCACCTCACTACTAATAAATGTATTATACTAATTCTTCTTCCTTGTTGTCCGTCCCACCGGAGTTTCAAGCATATATCAAGATTTGATATAATCATTAGAAAGAAATGCCATAGCGGATTATGTATTATGCCGCTACGCCCCAAATATTTAGGTCTTCACCCGTCTCCGGGTCTTTTAGCCTGGACAATTTAATATTACCCATACGCGAGAATATGGCATTAAGAGAGGTACCTACAGACGACATACTTTCCTGTGTCGTTTCACCAATTACAGCGGCATACGATAATAATTTATCTACTTCTACTCCAGCGTTACGAGCATTAGCTGCTACTTCATTAAACGCCGTTGCCAACCCGCCCACATCGGTAGCAGAAGCCATATCTATAGCAGATATTTTATCTACAAAATCCATTACTTCATCAACGCCAAAATTATATGATTTCATTGCAGCTGTAATGGTAGATGTGGCCTCTTCTGAAGATAAATCACCAATCTTAGATAGTATAATAGAATCCTGCGCCAGTTTTTCTGAATTAGCAATAGACTGCCCTTGCTTGAGCCATTCCGTCGCACTAGCAGCGATATCAGTACTTGTGGCTTTTAACTGATCACCAAGCTGCGAATACGTGTTCATCAACTCTTTAGCCTGATTATTAGATACACCTGTGGCCATTTGTAGATTAGTTAAAGCATCGTCAACATCACGAACGGCAGACCACATTTGTCGAGGTACATCAAAAATGACATTTTGAATCATTCCATATGCTCCGGCGAACTGGAATATCTGACCAAAAGCACGCTTAAAATCATCAAAATAGGACTTTCCGGTTTTCCCCATAGCTTGCATTGAAGACGTAACAGTGCTAAATCCTTTTTTGACATCATTTAATTGACCGGTTGTCATGTCACTTCCTGCGTTTCTAAGCAGAGCTATATATTCCTGTAATTGGGATTTGGCCTGTTCTGTGGCCTTGGTATTATTGTTTAACCACGTTTCAATCTTATTTGAAAACTGCATCCTGTCATCCATAGATGCAATACTAGACAAGTCACTAGACAAAACTCTAATTTGATTTTGAGTTGCTTTTAGAACATTATTATATCGGTCAAGATCATCTGTATTAAGCGTCCCAGTTCTTGCCTTATTAGACACTTCACTAACAACTTGGGAAAGTTCCAAATAAGATGCCGTTATTTTATCAACCTGTGTTTGTTGCCCTTTGGTTAAAGATTGTTGACTAAATCTATCGATTTGCGTTTTTATTTTTGATAGTTCGGATATAAGTCCACCGGTGTCAACTTTAAATTGAAACTTTGATAGCTGAGACATTGCTTTATTCAATCCCTCAACAGCAGCCATTCCTTTTTGAATACCAGATACGTTAACACCTACATTAATTTTAGAAGATTTTCCAGTTAGACCAGATAATGCTTTTTGTAAATCGGTATTTTTTAAATCTAATTCTACTGGAATCTTTATTTTATTCTGCTTTAACGCATTAATCTGAGATGTAAGATTTTTTGCATCCAATTCGGCTTGAATACGTATTCTAAAATCGCTCATTTTATCTCACCACCTTTAAAAGACATAAAAAAAAGAACATTCCAATTAATGGAAATGTTCAGACATCACATTATTTACAATATCTTGCACATCACTTTCAGTTTCTGCCCATCGACCAGATTTACCCAATACACCAGCAGTATGATTTTCAACTGCATCCCAAACATCATGTGCGGAAAACGTACCAGTAGAGTATCCGTGCCCGGCCTCTTCCATATAAATTTCCACCTCTTGCATGTTACCAAAACCCTTTACACCATCAGTGTTTGGGGTTGTACCATAAGTCCCTGTACGTTTATAACTATTGGGTTTTCCTTGATTATAAAATTCGTTTGCATTTTCATGAGCCTTCATTAAACCTTGTAAGCCAATTTCATTCATCGCAGAATGTAATTCTTGTTGCAAACCAGCCATTAGAGAAGAAATATTCGTATATATTTTTGCCATACCATCACCTATTCATTCTTTCCATTCTTACCGGGTGCCTTCTTCTTTACATTGGCTGCAATACTTCCAGATCCATTAACTGCCTTTACATTTCGCGCCATATGTTCGCGTTTCCACGTCTGTAATTCTTGAATTTTTGATTCCTTTTCTTGAAGCTGTTTTTGCTGATCTTCGATTCTTTTTCGCTGACCTTCAATTACATCATTTTCTGGAAGTTTAAACTGATCGGCAGCTTTTCTTACGGCATTAGCAAGCGTTTCTTCATTGATACCACTTTCTTTTAAATCAGAAATAAATTCCTTAGCGAGTTCTGTATTCTTAGTATAATTATCTATAATATCCTTTACGGCAAGGCACATTTCTCCAACGACAGAAAACGCATCACTATTATGAATCAATTTCTGTTTCTTAAATTCCACAATATCTTTAACATGTTTCATAATTTTTTGCATATGGATATAGCAATTTACATCTTCCCGATCCTGTGAATTCGGGATCTCAATAAATTTTTTAACGCATTTATATATATCATCGTTTTCCATAACTAACCGATAAACGTAATCTTCTGATTCAAATTCAATACCATCCAAAAAGTTCTCTGCAACAACAGTAACTTTTGCCATGTCTGCATAATATGGGGTGTACTCCCCGTCTGTAAAGTAATATGAAACCAAGCTTTCAATCGCAGCAATTTCATCAACAATTGTAATATCGCTTTTGATTCTTACATTATCTTTTTTCAATACAATTCCCCTTTCAAGTACCTATAAAACTTCTTACCACTTCACCATTCATCCCATCAGCTAAAGCTAATGGGATTTCTGATAATATTTTTAAATAATCACAGTTATTCTTTGTACACAAAAAAAGAGCCTGTATTACTACAGACTCTTCGTACCTTACATCTATATTAATCTTCATATGTTATAATTTATTTTGCGTTTAAAAACTTTTTGATCTCTTCAATGCTCTTACCAGAGCCAACTATCATTTCAGCAACTTCTTTCATTTGCCGATCTTTTTCTTCACACTTCTTTTGCTCATTATAAGCGGCTTTATCCTTTTCAAGTTGTTTTATTTTTGCCCTTTGCTGTCTAATCTTTGTACGTATATCAGTTGCATCAGATTCGAGTTTCGTTAAAGCTTTTTGTGCTTTTTCTATAAGTTCGTCATAATTGTTCGCAACAACTTTTCTGCGCTTGCCTGCCATTTGTAATACCTCCTTTTAATTTATATCTGGAGCATATCACAAAATAGAAGAGTAGTAAAGATATAATTTTACATCCAATTTCTTTTTCGAAAATGAAATTCTCGACCGGCATTATCCCACATTATCCAAGATCCATTTTCGAATATAATATGGTCGATTTGTGGGTTCTTATCTACATCCATTAGTAAAACAATCTCATCAGAAGACAACTCTCCGCGACGAGAATTAATAAATGATTCTATTTCATCTGAAGTCATCAAATGTCCTCCAATTTTGTCGCATCCCGTATAAATTTATCTACATCATATCGATAATTCACTTGTAATTTTTTCTTTGAAATTAATAACGGATGCGAATAAGAGAGTAGATCCGACTCATTGAAACTCTTTTTTGTAATAGAATTAATTAATATGTCCCATTCCTTAATATGTAGAAACCATGTGTTGTCCGTACTGCGAAAATCAATAATCAAACCTGGGATGATATTTTGAAAATTTAAACATGATTTTAAATATTCAATTTGATGATAATGAATTTCCCCTTTATCTTCTTTGGCTCTTGTTCTCTCAAATGATATAGATTTACCAGATACACTCTTTAATTCTAAGCAAAAGAAATGATGCCCATCAAACATCATATAATCACAAGGTGACTTTTGACTAAATCTAAGATTAGAAGATTGATTAAAACTTTGTGCTGCATCTGGAGGGCGATAGATCCATATATTTTCCGGAACTGATTTCTTCCAGTTTTCTTCAAAAACTTTTCCTACTGATTTGCCTATATACATTCACATCCTTTAATAAAATAGGAGAGTAGTGATCCAGTATATACTCCCCAAAGTAAAAAGATATTCTTCTCACCCTACTGGATTCTGAGTGAGAAAAATATCTAATAACTTCTTGTTCTTATTATGAAATTTTAGTATAATTTAATAGCACACTCGCCAGCCTTACCTCATAATTCTGAGAGAAAGTTCTTGGTGATTCTTATGCTTGAGAAGGTTTATCCTTTTCTTGTCCACGTCCGTGCGTACTGGCGGTTCCGGCTCAGCAGGTGGGAACTCGTCAGAGAGCATTGGCGTCGTTATCCTTCAAGATAAAATAAGATAACCCAGTAACGGACTGCGGCCGTGATCAAACTCTCGTTATTTGAACACGTCTAGCGTGGGGCTGGCGAGTGTGTCTATTTGTTTTTGAATAACAGTCTCAAATGAAACTGCTCATTCATCAATTTTTATTTTCGCTTCAACAGGAATTACTTTCATGTGATTTTTAACATATTTATATTTTTCTTCTCGCTTATGATTGCCACCTAATCCTTGATAAGCAGCAAATATCCCGTCAAATTCTTCGACTTCGTTTTCAGGAATACCATCTAAGGCAACATATCTACTAAAACGCTGATCTATTTTGTCTCCAAGCAGTTCCATACTACCAAGCATCAAAGCTTCTATTTTTTTATCTCTATTATCAGATCTCTCATTTAATTGCCGTTGTATTTCGCGACTTTGTTCTCTGTCGTGAATTCGATTTTCTGAATATTGATTCATTTGTTGAGTTAAAGAATCAATCACATCTCTCATTTCGCTCATAAAACAAAAAAGCTCATTACGAATTCTTTCATCATGCTCAATAGATTGCCTTACGTTTTCATTCTGCTTATCACGAAATTCTTTCATATCATTTATATGTTGCTGCTGAAGTTCTGATAAGCCACGAGATGTCTGCTCAAGTAGCTCTCGCTCTATGTCGGATTTAGTTTTGATTCCAAAAAATTTTTTTAAAAAATCAATTTTACTCAAAATCAAAACAAGAACTACTAATACCCCTACAAAACCCAATGCAACAGTGCTTAAATCCAAGTCTAATAAAGTCTGCATTTCGTCCATTGGTACTTACCTGCTATTTATCCTTCTGTATTTTCTTTTTTAGGTTCTGTATATGTAAGTGCCTGAACGCTATCTCCAACCCCCTCAGTAGTAGGATCGGTAACAATACCAAGAATAACCAGAACTGCAAAAAGTGCATTTACAACCGCAATAAGTTTATCTCCTAAATCTCCGAGGTCAAGAGTAAAACCGAAAACAGCTGCGACAACCTGAATTAGAAGCAACACCGCGGGAATTAATGCAAGCCAAAAAGTTTTATTCTTAATTCTAACAGTCCAATTAATATTCATACTAATACCTCCGATTATTTTTTTGGATCATTTTCTTTCCAATATTTCCATACCATTGACGTTGATGGTTTATGAAACCATGCCACAAGCTTGCCCTGATATCCTTCATCGATATAAACAGGTTGCAAGCCATTTTTGCAATAAAAAAGAATCTGTTTAAGATTTACAATCTTAACAAGATTCTCCTTGCCATAAACTTCCTCAACATCTTGAAAAGTTTTAAACTTGATATTTTCACCCCATTTACACAATCGTAAAAAAATGGGCATAAAAAATATTGTGAATATCTTTTATACCCATAAAATTACAATTCACAATATTATTAAGAATTTGCGACAATGCCAGCCGTTTTTAATGCATCGATCAAAGCGTTTAGTGTCGTTTTATTAGCATCCGCCAAAGTAGCCACTTTCTGAACTTCTGTCTGATTAAATGTTTCAGTAATAGTACCGGCATCTTCGGCTGTAACAGAAGCCACCGTTGCGGCCTGCTTTACAATACCTGCTTTTGATTTTGTAGCATTACTGGGGAGTCCTTTATTGGCAGTGTCGATGCCTGTTTCCATATTGTTTAAAGCATCTTTGCTAATAACTTCATCGTCCACCCATGTCTTTTTTGTATATGCCAATGGAAGCACCTCCTTTATTTGCTTTTGCTAACTCTTGCCTTGCCTACCTTTCCCCTGCCAACTAAGGCGAGGTCGTCAGGGGATACTATTCCCCCGACTCATCCTCCTCCGGAAGTAGTGTAAGGTCAAGCATGTTTCCATCGTCATCTACAAGCAGATCACAAGTGATTGTAATCGTTCCCGGATCACCTGTGTTCGCAAATGACAAAGAAATGTTTGCCTGCGGAACACACTTATAAGCCTTGAACAGATAAGGAAGAATATCATCATCTGTCGTCTTCATATATGTATCACCATATACCGTAAATGCTTTCGGGAAGTCAGTAGACTTAATATTGATGTTGTATACATCGGATACAGTTGTCATATAGAATACATCAACTTCTGTTCCTTCTTCCGCCTCCGCTACAGTAATTGTATTGGTAGAAACAGACTCGACTGAGATTTCTGTGTTCATATTTGCATCAGAAGCATTATATACCCATGTAGTTCCTTCGGCGGGCGTTTCTCCGACAGCAAGAGTAATAGTATTTGTGCCTCCAACAGTCGTTTTGACATGTTTCATAATACTTGCAGTCGTACCTTTTGTACCACCTGTCATCATTTCCCAAAGTTTAGGTGTCTGAATCTGAGTTTCAATCGTAAGCGTACCAGCTTTATCACCAGTAAATGCAACCTTACGCGGGTGTCCTTTTCCACCGTAAGCGTATACGGTTTCGCCAGTAAGTTCCTGGCTAGATGTATTTGCGTAATCTACAAACAAGAACGGTTTTTTAGTTTTGTAATCCTGAAAAACCATATCGCAGACTTCACGATTGGCCATTTGCTTTGAAAATACTGCATTTTCTGCCATAATTCATTCTCCTTTCAAAATAAAAAAACGCAGGTATTAACCCGCATTTTCTTGTTTGTCATATATGTTTTTACTCCATAATCCAAACTTGAATTTATTGTCTTTATCACCCCACGCCGCCACTTGGGTACTTGCAATATTGTATTGGTCATTAATTTGAAGCCTCTCGAATTCGTCAAATAAATGAAAGACAGTAATATCCCAAATGTTCACCCAATTTAAATTACTGCTTCTAGTGGCGACAGCAGCGATAATATTTGCCATTGTTAAATCTGGATTATTTGCTTTTGCTTTTTTAAATTTTT
>JFBN01315932.1_pt1 | contig 26949 bp, 43 predicted proteins | sample 768741 | NCBI WGS metagenome assembly JFBN01 (sample SAMN01983846, study PRJNA193217) | chicken gut metagenome | biome: terrestrial biome; isolation source: ceca of Broiler chicken | host: Gallus gallus | place: United Kingdom: England | collected 2010-09-07
CATCCCGCCGCCCGGCAGTTCGCTCCATCTCGCGGTTGTGTTGACCAGCATTGACCGCAGCCGCGCTTCCCGGTCCACCCAGACTTGCACGTTCAAATCCTGAGCTTTGATAGCCGCGCTTCGGCTCTGCAGATACTCTTTGGCCGTCAAATTTAATCACCTCTTGATCGCGTCGTTTAAATAATCGTCCATCCTGACCTGGCCTTGAATGCAGTCCGGTTTATGCGCGCCCTGCACAAATGGCCGGAACGGGTGCAATGGACAACTGTCAATTTTGCACTCAGCCGCCAGTTTGCGTGAACCGCCGGAACAATCCAGGCATTTGGCGTGGATCGCGGATAATGCAGGGTTGGTTATTTGCTGCCTCCGTTTCCCTCGCACGGCCCGCGCCATTTGGCACAATGTGCGCATCCATAACAAATTGCATTGTCATCTGGACAGTGTTCACCGTGTTTTCGTGCGCATATGGAATCGCAATAGCGGTCAAACGCCTCGTCATGGTTAATCAGCATTTGTTCTATGTCTCGCTCAGCCGCCTCGCATCGGGCTTTCCATTGATCGCGCTCGCATGCCAGCTTTTCGAGCAAATCGGCGGCGGGAACGACAATATCCTTTGCCAGCATCCAATTCTCTCTCGTCACGGGCTGCGTAACTGGTGCGTCTATGATATCCCCGTCCTTAGTCGTGCCTATGATCCGCATCCATTGCACAATTCTCTTAATATCGTCCGTCATTGCCGTTTCCTCCCTTCGGCTTAATCCCCAGCTTCTTGGCGATTTCGGCGGGGATGGGGTGGGCGCGGCAGCCCTTGCAAGACTCAACACGCTTGCACCCCACATTCTTTTTGCTGTCGAACGAACAAGGAAAGATGGCAGATTCAGCGTCCGGAAAATTTGTTTTCTGCCATTCCTCCCACGTCGGATACTGCGGTTCCGGGTGCTCGGCTGCCCAGCGCATGACAACGCGCTCGATCTCTGATTCGATCATATCTAAAACCCGACAATATTTATCACAAACCGGACAATCATTACAGGCATTATTTGCGCACATCCTGCGCAGTTGTTTCAATACCGTCGTAAACTCAGCCATTTTCAACAACCTCCGTTCTTTCGCATGTCATCCGCCTGTATAATCCACCATCCCAGGTTTGCTCCTTTGGATTTCCGTTGAGCGTAAGCCATATCCAGCCAGGATGAACAACATAGCCCGCCGGCAGTATTTCCGTCACGCCGCCTATGCAAATCCCTTTGTGCAATATGTTCTTGATGTGCCTGTTCGCGCAAAAATGATAAAGAATCATGTGCCTCCGGCTCCCCCTGTCCGATATTCGTCAATGCTATCCGTTCTGGCGATTCCTACTCGTCCACCTGGCTTTGTAGCCACATTGCTTTGCACTCCACGCATGTTTCGCGGCTGATTTCAAGGCTTTCGCATAGCCCGCGTTTATCCCCGGCCATGTATGGGCAAGCGATATGGTAATGCACAACCGCTTCCCACGACGCGCCGCCGTCGTCTATTTCATCGTTCAGCGCCGCAATCAGGTATTCCTGATTAGTCATTGCCGCTCTACCTCCAAGCTATCATCGTCGTATAGAACAATTCGGTCGCCCCTGCGCGCCTGCGCGATACCATGCTTCGTCGGAACATACAACGTCTGGGACGCCATATTGATTGCAATGCGGCTCCCAAGCATTCCCTGCAATTTCACTCCGGGCAGGCTCACGCCCACCTTGGTTCCGCCGATTGTAAAACTATCAATGATACGCATGCTTTTCACCCTCCATGATCTCTCTAGCGCACTCCCGCAAAAGATCGACAACGGAATCGTTGCTAATTGCGAGCGAAAGCTTTGCGTGTGCTCTATCTGCCAACTGGCGGATACGTTCGCGCGTCACTCCAAACTCTCTGCCGACTGCATCCATGGACTGCGGTGTTCCGTCCAGACCGTCCAGCATGATCAGAACCTTTTTTTCACGCGCGCTGAGCATAGCAAAGGCATCCATCAACCTGATCCGTTTTGCCGTCGAAAATTTCTCTTTTTCCCCGCCAGGAACCCACGCAAGGATTTCCATCGCGACTTCCAGCCTTTCCAGCGCCTCAGCCGCTATCATCAGCACTTCCATGTCGCGCGCGAAAATGCCATTCTCGCCGTTGTCCAGGCTTTCCTTGTCCCTGGCCTGATCTCGCAGAGACGCTATGATTTCGCACAAATTCATCGTTTTATCCATGCTCACACCTCCCACGGAAATTCTTGTCGGAAGTCGCTTCCCATCAGTTCGCGTAAACTCTCTTTCATGAATACTGGAGTCCCTACTTTCTTCGCAATTCTGGCAATTCCATCAATCCACGCTTTCTGAGGAACGACCTTGTTTTTTCGGTTTCCAGTTTCCGCGCCAACGATAATCCACTTTAACTTGCTTACCGGGTCAATACCATCGTCAGTCAAATCCTTGAACGGCCTAAGTATCGGCTCGATGCTGGCGAACGTATTGACTTCGTTGTGCCAGAAGAACGGCATCTCGGGCATAGTTGCGGTGCTGCCGAACCAGAAGTTCGACTGGTCTTTCGTAATGACGCCATTGGCAGCCAGCTCCATATACCGCGCAGGATTTTTCGTCAGGAATAAATACCGATGCTGCGGCGCTGCTTCGCACGCCATGAACACCTCCGCAATCCATTCATCCGGCACCCATTTTTTTTCATCGCCGGTTGTCCTCCATTTCCAACAAAAACGCCGCGTTGCATGCGATATGCGCCAAATGCGTCAAACCGCTCTCCTCATCCACCGCGTAGGGATCATTCCACGCGGCCAAAGCGTGCCGCAGCAGCGCGTCCCAGTAGCGCGCGGGCTCCACCGTTTTCCAGTTGTCCGGGGCGTGGTATTTGGCGTTGCCATATGCCCGCACCCGGGCCACCGACCAGATCAATGCCGGCGGCACCAGCGAGGGACGGGGCTTGCCTGCGTCCAATTTTGCCGTCTGACTTGTGCCGCTCATCCCCAAATCCTCCTCACCGCGCTCAAATACTCAATCCCGCCCGGCCCGATGGGCACCCGCCAGGCATCCATCATGTCCGCCTCCCGTATGGAGGCCAGGCCCGTGGCCGTCCAGCCCATGCCCCGCCAGCTCACCCGCCTGGGCCCACCCGCCTGCCGCGCGGCCACCGCGCCCAATATAAACGGCGTAGGCACCACCCAGGCCGCCTCGCAGCCCTCCAGGGCGATGAGCACAAACCCGATATCCTCGCCCCATGCCTGTAAAAATTCCAGCTGTTGGGGCAATATCCGGCCCAAATCCAGCCGCTTGCCTTCCCCGCGCTTGGCCTCGAATGCGATGGGCCGGTTGCCTATCCGGCCCATATAGTCTACCGTGGACTTGTCATAGCGCACGGTCACGATTTTCCCCTGCCCGTCCCGGATGGGCAGGATTTTGGTGTGGATTTTCTGTATGACCGCCTCGCCCTTGGCCGCATACCGCCTGTTGGCGTATTCGATCATCCGTTCCAAATCCATGCCCCGGTTGGCGTACCGCGCATCTTTGCCCGCCCGGCCAGGCGTCAGTCCCTCAAACAGGCCCATCTGCTCAATGGTTATCCGCTTCCTCATCCCGCTCCCCCTTCCGGATCAGTCGCACGCTATGCGCAACGCTTTTGCACAGCCCTATGGCTGCCCATACGGCCCATATGAGCAGCGTAATCGTGATATACCCCCGCAGATTGTTAATCAGCCAATCCATATCATCGCCCCTTATTGTGTCGTTTGCCCCTTTTTAACGGCGCATGCAGCGCATCATATGGGCTCATCCCGCTGTTTAACCGGTTGTACAGCGTCGTGACGCTCAAACCGTGCGCCTTTGCCGCCTGGGCCATGGACAATCCACCGAGCGCAGCCCGAATCTCATCCGTTCGTTCTTTGTAGCGCAATACGTCGCGGATCGTCGATTCCATGTTTTTGCCCCTGCGAAGCCCGTCCCACAGCGTATCGCGCGTAATCCCCGTGATTTTGCTCCATTCCGCAACCGTATGTTCCTCGCCCATGGCGCTGTATGTCCTGCGCACGGGGGGATTTTTTTCCTTCAATTCGCGCCTTTTACGGTGATATGCCTGGCAACCGCCGTCACAGTCCTTGTTCTTGCAGCTCAGGCATAATTTGACCAGCTCCGGGTTGTATGCCTCATCGAATGTAATCATACCTTTTCCTCCAGTTGCGACCAGTCGAAGGCCAGGCTGTCCAACTGCTGTGGGCTGTATTTCCTTTGCTGGTAATCCTGCCCAGAGAGCTTCCTATTGACCTTCCCGTCCTCATTACGCTCAGTCTCGTTCCACCGCCTCATAGCCGCCTTCCAATCCTTCATGGGCGTCCGGCCCATCATCCATCCGTTAGCCTCGTAATAGTCCATGAACCGGAGGGGGTCAACCTTGCCTCCCAATTCCTGGGCGTACTCCGTAGCCTCTCCAATCGTTGGCGGCCTGAATTGAGCGTGGGAGAGGGGCGGCTGGGCCGCCGGTCCTCTCTCTCCTTTACTCTCCTTTACTTTACTTTCCTTTCCTTTACTCTCCTTTGTGGATTTCTGTATACATTTATCCGTGTTTCTGTATGCAGAAACCCCGTTTATGTGCACATTAACCGGGATTTCCGTATACTTAACAAGGAGGTAGACGTTTTCGACTTCAACGCGCGCCCGGCGGGCGACCACCCGCATATAGTCCCTCTGGATTTTTTCAGAGGTCAAAATGCTGAAACGCTCGTATAAATCCCGGTCGAAAATCTCCCTCCTGATCGCGGCGGATACTATTTCGGAAACGGCGCTTCCACCCAGGCCAATATCCCGCCCAAACAAAAGCGCAACCTCGTCATTCCATTCACCGTAGTAACCGCCCTGCCCGTAGATATACTGCAGCAGTTTAACGACTACGGCAAACCCTGTCAGCCCAAATTCCGCCTCGATCAACCGCATACGGGTATCCATGTGCACGTCCAACGGGAAATAGTCGATCCCGCTCTTCGGAGGACGCGCCGTATTCACCACCTCCATTTACTGTCATTTGTAACGCCCCAGCGCAGTCTCATCATACGCCGCGTAGGCACGCAGCCCTTCGGCTGCGCTGGGGCCAATGCCCGCTAAGTTTCGGGCTGCGTTATGGGCTCATACGTGATTTTGCGCTTGATATCCAACCGTACGCCATTACGCTTGATTGTGATTGTCATTTTGCATGTGCCCTTGTCCGGCAAATATGATTGACTGACCAGGCTCACCTGGCTAAATTCATTTGACCAAATCGGCTCCGTGAGTTGGATCAGTGCACTGGCCTGTGCGTCCGTGATGCCATCCAATCCTTGTCCGCGCATATCCAGTATGCGCTGCTCCGCATCCATGCGTGCCCTGACCGCCACGCCGGCTTCACATTTGCATAGCCTTGTAGCCTCTTCTCCAGCCTCATCTTGCGTGAGCGGGTGATCTGAGGTAATCATATGCACCGTGCCGCATGCCGGGCAAACCCCAGTTATCATATCATTCACGCTTCTTCCACCTCCTCCAACGCCGCGCCCATGGTGGGCAGCAGCAGCGGTTTCACGTCGTCCATCAGGGCGGCCATTTCGCCCTCGTCCACCCGGCCCACGGCCTTGAACATCACCTGGCTGTAGTCCTGGCCGCTTCCGTTGCTGGCCCGCCTCAGGCTGAATTCCGTGACTACCTGGTTGGGCGTCAGTCCTCGTGTAGCCAATGCCCTGGCAATATACATCTGGTAATTGCCCACGCTCATGGTAGGCACCCTCAGCTCAATGGGCAGCGGCTCGCCCTCCATCAGCACCAGCATCTGCACCATGTTCCGGCAGGCCTTGCCCCGGCCCCCGTCCTTGCTGCCCATCCGGTTTTTCGGGCAATGGCGGCAGTTGTGCTCCATGCCCTGGGCGTCCCATCCGCTGATCCCGTCCATGCTGGAGCAATCCGGGGCGCCCGGCTGGCCCTCCCCGTAGGGATGCGCCCACCAGGCGTTGACAAATGCGTGGGTCAAAATCACCCCCTGGAATTTTGTGGCCGTCACCGGTTCATCCGGGGTATCCCCCGGCAGTTCAAAGGCACGCCCGCCCCCGGCCGGAACCCGAACCCTTAAAACCGGCAGTTGGCAGCTGCCCATCAATGCTTCGGCCGTGGCCCGGAAGATTTCCGCCGTGCCCCGCATGTCAAATTCCGCCATGGGCAGTTCGGCCTGCGTGTTCGTTAGTTTACTCATGCTCTATCCCCTCCAAATACTCGAAATACCCGGCTCACGCTCTGGGTTTTGTAGGGCTCCAGGTCAAGGTGCGGATAATCCGCCCGAAACGCCTCCCAATTAAACCCGCCCCGGGTCTGCTCCCGCCATACCGCGCTGTAGCCGGGGGCCGTGAGCTTGTCCGCCTGGCCCATGGCCGCCTTGATCTTGTTGGCCGTGGCGTTGACTTGCACCGAGAGCGCCTTTTCCTCGGCCTTCAGCGCCGCGTATTCGGCCAGCAGCCCGTCCTCGTCCCATTGCAGGGCCGTCCCGTCGCTGTGGGCAAATACCCGGCCCAGCGCCTTGCCCGTGGCGTCCATGCCGTCCGTGGGCGGTTGGATGCCCGTCTCCACAAAGTTGTGCCAGAACGCGCCCTCGGCCCCGGTGAGCTCCTTGATGTCCTCTTCGTCCCGGGGGATTTCGAATACCATGAATTCAGTACCAAACACCAGCACCGCCAGATACCATATATCCCAACCCGTGACCGCCATGTAGTGCTGGCATTGGCAGTAATATTCAATGGGGTATTCGCCGTTTTTGTAGCGCTTCAGGTGCAAGTCCCGGCTGGTTTTGCATTCCAGCCCAGCCTTTTCGCCCAACACCCGCCGGTCAATGTTGGCGAGCATGTAGGGGTAGCCAGGTCGGATCATCATCCGGTTGTGCCGCACCACCTTTTTCCCTGTTTCGGCCATAAACCGATGGGCCACATAGTCTTCCAAATCCCGCCCCTGGCGCATGGCCTCGTTGTCCGCGTCGTCCTTATAGCCCATTTTGTCCGCCCATACCGCATAGGCGGATTTGTACGGGCTTACGCCCAGGATCGCCGCCGCGTCGCTTCCGCCGATGCCCCGCCGCCGGGCGTCCAGCCATTGGCCCCGATCCATGCCCCTTGTGTCGATGGCCTCCATTTAAATCACGCTCCGTTCGTAAGCCCGGTTTTGCCATGCCGCTTCCGCCCGCTCCACCGCGTCGATTTGTTCGCCCAGCCGGCAAATCTCCTCTTCATACCATTCCACCGCGCCTTCCAGCTCCCGGGCCAGGTTGGTGCTCCCCAGCCGACGGGCCGATTCCGCCGCGCTCTTTAAGTCCAATATCAGCGAGGCCACACAGTCATATTGCTCGTCCAAATCCATTTGCACAGCCCTCCATTTCATGCTATAATATAGGTGATACTTCTCCTATCCCCTTTGTTGTGCCCCGTCTGTTCCGTCAACAGCCGGGGCTTATTTTTTTGCGCCGTCCGCGCGCGCCCAGGCAAACCGCCCGTATCCGCCGTTCCGCCATTGGCCCAGCGCCCCGCATATGCTGCCGTAATCCAGCGCTGTTTCGATGGCCTCCCAGGTGATGGGGGCGCTGGTCCTGGTGCCTGGGTTGCCAATGAGCTTGACCGTAAACTCTATGGTCCAGGGATCGTCGATCTGCTCCGACGCCGCCAGCGTCACCCTCGGCCCCTGCATGGTCTGCGCCCTGAGCGGCCGCTCCAATACGCTGTCACAGTCGGTGATGATCTCCCCGTTCCGTAGAATCGGGATTTCCCGGGGCTCCACGAACACGTAGGCTTCCACCTTGCTCTTGGCTTGCGCGATATTCAACTGGCTCTTTAACCGGTTCATCGCTTCCTTGAAGTAGCCCACAATCATATAGTCCATCAGGCACAGCGCGTTGTCCCGATCCCGCTGCAAAAACACCGTCAGCCCCTTGCCCTCAATATCCTCGGGCAGCATGGCGTTTTCATCCTCTCCCAGCGCCGGGTCGGGCGCCTTAGAGGCAATAAACCGTGTCCTGAGCTCCGGGTTGGCGGGCTGGCTGCCCAAAATGGGGGTGATTCCCGTCAACTTGTACTTTCTCTCTTCAAATTGAATCGCCATAAATCGTTCGTTCCTCCTTCTGTTCTGGGCGTTTTGACAAAACACCGCAGCGCAAGGCTTTGCATTGCCATTACAGCACAGTACCTTACAACACCGTACTTTACAACACTTTACCCTGACGGTGCTCCGCAATGCGACATGGCACATTGCCTTCGCCATACCATTACAACACGTCGCTATGCCATACCCATGCCGGACAACACGAGACGATACCTGTGCTTCGCCTTGCAACACAGTACGTTGCCTTCACCATATGCGGCGCTGCTATACTACGCATTTGCCATACATTGCACTGCCCTGCATTTCCATGCGTTGCAACACCCTTGCTTTGCTTCCCTTTGCTCTGCTGTACCGCACGGCGCTATGCCGTACCCACGCCGTACATCGCTGCACATCGCCATTACGCTACTTTGCCTTGCCATACGCTTACGGCATGTAACCAGGCGTTACTTTTACCGTGCTCATCCGGTTATCTCTTTCATGATCTCCGCCCTGGGCCGCGCGCCGAACCGGATCGCCAGCGTTTCCACATCCTCCCGGCGGATGACCGCTATTTTGGTTTTAACCCATGGGGCGTATGCCCTGGAAATCATGCGCAGAGGCGTTGGGGGCAAAACCCGCCGGGCCCGCCTGGGCGGCACATGGAGCATTCCACACACCTCGCGGAAAACGTACCAGCTCTGCCCGTCCATCATCACCGGCTTCACGCCAACACCACCGCCAGGATGGCCATGCCCACGCCCATCAGCGCGCCCAGGCAGAAAATGAGCGCCATGCCCAATCCCACGCCTTGGGCCGTGATCCTGGGCTTTTCATAGTCCTTCATTTTCTCCCGCAGATGGGCCTTCTGCCGGGCCGCGAGCCGGTTGTTTTCCTCGGTCAAAATCCCGTTCCGGTTCTCCAGATACTCGATGTAGCGCTGCTTATACTCCAGTTCGGTCTTCAGCGACTTGAGTCCCCGTTCCGCTTCCGCCTGCGTGGCCCAGGGTCCAAATCCCCGGCTGGCGTTGTAGCGCCCGTTGATCCGCGCCCCGGCCTCAATTAACTGTCCCATGTGTCTCCTCCTCCATGATCTGCTTCCAATGGTGCGTGACCGCGTAAATTTCCAACTCGCTTTGCGCGTTGAGCCGGGTCATAAACAGCTTTTTCAACGGCGGTTCTACGCAGGGCAGCTCGATGTTCCCAGCTTTCCGCATAATCCGGTACCCGCCTGTTTCCATCTCCTGCACATACCGTATATGGCCCATTCCGTCTTCCCAGCGCCACATTTTGCATTCCTCCTTTATTGCTCAGCCTTCCGTTTTTTTATCCAGGATTCCAGCATTGAGGCATATACATAGCACCATTTCGGCTTCCCGTCGATCATTACACAATCGCCGAACGGAAAAACCTTCTGTTGAAGACCTGCCCGGATCGTTTCCGGTGAAATTCGGATTCCTTCCGCCCTTAGCCGTTCCGTCGCCTCGGCAGCCGTCAGCGTTCTGATCATCTACCCGTCCCCCCTTCCTGTCGTCTACTTCAACTCCTCCAATGTCTGGATAATCGCGGCCTGCGCCTCTTTGAGCTGCTGGATATATTCGGCTTTGAGAGACGGGTCATCCAGCCGCCCGTCCACCGCGTCCCGCTCCACCCGCTCCTGCAGGGTCATGACGTCGTTTAACTCATATCGCGTCCGGATCACCGCCGAGGTCAATCCATAGGCCGGCGCCTGCGAGTACCGTTCCCGGTAGCTGTCGTAATGGCTCAGCATCCACCGGTGCCATAAATCTTTCAGCCCCAGCGCCTGCTCAATGGCCCCCACGTCGTCCGGCTCCGGCCTGATTTCGTCTATCTCCCATCGCCGTATGGTGTCCTCGCTGACCCCTATCATCTGCCCCAACTGCCAGCGGGGCATTTTTTGCGCGGCCCGCGCCTTTCTCAGATCCAATCCCGTGCATTCTGCCATGTATATCAGCTCTCTTTTGTGTTATGATTCCTTCAGGCCGGGCGGTCGTAGAACATTGCCCAGATTTGACCTCCGCTGAGGTTGAACGCTTTTCCGATGCGTCTGGCAATGTCAGGCGGTGGGATGCGGACTCCCGTTTCAAATCGCGCATACGATACGCGGCTAATATCCAGCTCTTTCGCAAACTCGGCCTGAGTAACGCCGCGCGATTTGCGGAGCTCCTTGAGTGTCATATTCTCACCTCCATTTGAAACTTATTTGGTACATTTGTAATTATATAACCTATTTGGTACTTTGTCAACTGGAAATTACCATTTTGGATATTTATTTTTTGTTGCCGAATTGGTACAATAATAGCGGAGATGATGCAATGAATCCGTTAAAAGCGCTTCGCAAAGAACGCGGACTTACCCAGCAAGAAATCGCCGATCAGTTCGCCATCAGTAGGGTAAATTATAACCGATATGAAACGGGAGCAAGGGTGCCGCCTGTTGATATGTTGGAAAAATTTGCAGATTACTACGGCGTCTCTGTCGATTACCTGCTGGGCCGCACGGATGTGCCCTATGTATATCCGGTGCGAAATGTGGCGTCCGACGATGGACAAGCCGTCGTATACTCGACGCAGCCAAAATCACCGGAAGAGCAGGCGGAACTGGCCGCCCGCGCCATAGAGTTCGCCAAACAGCAGGACGCGGACGGCGCATTGCCGGAAATTACTGCATTGCCCGGCGTGGATGCCGAGGCTCTGGCCCGGTTTGTCCGGTCGGTCGTAAAGCAGGAACTGGAGGAACAACGCCAACAGGCCGGCCCTCCGCCATCAGAATCATGACCCTATTGCCGTTGATTGTGGCCGATACAACGGCTAAATCCGGAGACTGAAAATGTGTTTTCATAAGTACCTCCGTATCATCCGGCTTGTGTTAAAATTATGATAACTCAATTGGGTGGTAATCGCAACTAAAATCGTTCGTCACGTTTCGCGGGATTCGACGGCAAACAACTATTATATTGGGGAATATATTTTTGAGAGGGGAATCTATATGCGAAAAATCATAATTTTTGTCTTGTGTCTAGCATTATTTGTTCCAGGCATAGCAATGGCGTCTAATGATGGGACTGCGGCCGATTACGTTGAATCTATTCGCGCACGATTCAACAATGTGGGCGAGACTTATAATCTATCCTATTCTGTATCGCCCGTGATCGAAGAAAACTATATGGAGGCTGGGTATGTGCGAAATAAAAAGGTCTATGATGAATATTTTGCTTATGATTTTGATATTGATTTCCCAGGTAATACATTATATCAGCCCTACATATATTTTTTTGCCAATTCGGCATCACCTGAAGACAAATCATTTCACATTACCTGCTACAATGATGACATTAGTCCGGCTCAAATCAAGGAACTAATCTTGGCGACGTGCATGGTTATAGACGATACGATTTCGTATGACGAGGCTCAAGACGTTATGCAAAAGTTGGTTGTATCATATGATGGGAAAAATCATAGTGACTTGTATTCAACCGATGATTATACACTTTTTATTTTACCAGGTAAAGGCTATGATGATGAAATCCAAACCCAAATTATAGCATTCGACAATAGCCAAATGCCGGTTGTCAATGATGAGAAAAAACAGCGTTATCCTGAGGCGTCGGCACGGGAAATTTATGCGCCGCTAAACGCATTGGAAAATGTCTGTTTTAAAGGCACTCCAATACAAAAAATGAACGATTATAGCTCTGATTGGACGGATGCTGGAAGTGAATTTTGGCATATAAAATTATCCTCTTCAGATTCGTATGTGGTGGGAAAATTGTCTTTTGCGTACATGCCTGTCATCCTGGACAATGCTGAATATATGTTTTATGGAACTATAATAGGTGGTGAACATGCAGGTACCGGTTTGGTTAGGATCAATTATGTTGAAAAAGTCGATTGACTGAAGTTCTAAAGTGGTAGACAAGAATATTTGCAAAAAATACGCATATATTAAGCTATGCGTATTACCAATATTGGAGGCCCATATGAAATGCATAAGATGCAATGCAGAACTGCCCGATGACGCAATATATTGTCATATGTGTGGGAAAAAGCAATCCGGCCCAAAAGAAAAGCGGAAGGCCTTAAAACGTGCAAACGGCGCCGGGACCGTATACAAATTGCAAGGCAGAAGATCGCATCCATGGGTAGCTGCCAAAAATAAAATCATTATCGGATATTATGAAAAAAAGTCCGATGCTATGGAAGCCTTGGAACATATGGCGGCTAAACCCATCACCGCGCGTTATAATATGACGTTCGCGGATGTTTATGTCGAATGGAAAAATGAGCATTTCAAGGCATTGACGAAAGCGGTCCAACTGGCGTATGAGCATAGTTATAATGAATGTAAATCCATTCACGACAGAAAGTTCCGGGATTTAAGAACGGCTGATTTTCAATCCATTATAGACCAACATAGAGAAAAACCGGAAGCCGTAAAAAAACATAAACAGCTGCTCAATCAAATGGCGCGCTGGGCCATGCGAGAGGAAATTGCCACGCAAAATTTTGCGCAGTTTGTTGCCATGCCGTCAACAGCGCAGAAAAAAGAAAAGGAAATTTTTTCAGACGAGGAAATCGAGAAAATACGTCGTGAGGGCTCAGAAGCCGCTCGAATTATTTTGATGTTGTTATCCACTGGTATGCGCGTCGGTGAATTGTTTTCGCTTCCATTGGCAAATTATCATGAAACCTATGTAATAGGCGGATCAAAAACCGCAGCCGGCCGAAATCGTGTTATCCCTATCCGTCCGGATGGTCGGGAGCATTTTGCATATTTTGCCCAGCGTGCAAACGGCGACCTACTTTTGTCCGGATACATAGGCAACAAAGATGTGCCCAATTTTCGACGTCGAGAATATTATAAGCTCCTGGATAAACTGGGCATTGATCGCAAGTCGCCTCACGCAACCCGGCACACATTTACATCATGGGCAGTAAAATCAGGTATGGCCCCCGAGGTATTGCAGCAGATTTTGGGCCATGCTAACTATTCGACAACCGCGAATATTTACACCCATATCGATGCAAAGACATTGATCGAAGCCGTGGAAAAATGTTAGCCACCGTGTTAGTAACCCAATCTAATCCTATTTGATTTTAGCTGATTCATATGCGCGCAAACTGCCCAAAAATCAGCGTAAATCATCCTCGATTAATTTCAGTTAATTAATGATTATCCATCACGCAGATGCGGTCACCGGTTCAAATCCGGTCATAAGCTCCAGAAAAAGCCCAAAACTACTGAGGTTTCGGGCTTTTTACTTTTTTATTTAATTTTATTTGTTAGTAACCTGCTAGTAACCGCAATAATACGCTATGTAATTTCATATAGATCCATTGCTTACCAGCTTATATCTTCCACCCATTTTATAAATTTCCTCTATCATGACGCTCAATCGTTTGTGGTTAAGTTCCGTACCAACAAATGGTTTATTATTTTTATATGCATTGATCGCCACCAGCCCACGGCCCATGCATAAATCCCCAATGCATTGATAATCCTCATTTTTGCACACCCATTGAATAATGTCCTCTTCATCCATTCCATCCAATTTTGGCTTTTCCCTTCGCCTGCTCCCGCGCACCACGTAACAAATATTCATTTCGCGATGATAGTAACTGCTGTTTGCAAACGTCACATATTTAAAAAGCCTTTTCATGTCCATGATAGTTTCGCCCAAAAACTCTTTCCCAATCTCTACATAGCATATATCTGGATTGATTTGGGCAATGCGCTCAAAGAGGGCCGTGTGAAAATTTTTATATGTATTTATACAGATCATGTCCGCTTTCGTATAAAACGTGCTCAAATTCGATTGATTCCATGGTGGATCGATAAACAACAGATCGGCTTTTTTCATAAATTCAGGCATCCCCTTTGTCAAATCGCACACCATGGCTTTTGACCCATTTTCAAAAATAATTTCTCCTCGATTGCATGGATGCCGCAAATAGGCATCCCCATAATTCCAGTTTGCTGACATTATACCCTCACCCTCCATCAATTTATCTACGTTCCTCCAGATCTCCAAACCTTAACCATTTGGCTGCGTTTCGATTTTTTAATTCTCGCCGGAATGAATCTGCCATATTTTCTTTTCGGCTCAAACAGTCCAAAATCCGTCCGTCTATAGATGACCAGGAACATACATCAATTAATATCACATCCTTTTCCTGCCCCATACGGTGCATTCTATCCTCGGACTGTGCCCGAGTAGCCCAATCCCAATCGTTATTATAGTAAATTGCCTGATTGCAGAATTGCAAATTCAAGCCATATCCAGCGCATGATTTATTGGCGATCAAAAATCGTGCGCTGTCCCTGAATTTGTCCAGTTCCATCTGCCGCTTTTTTCTGCCAAGTTCGCCATAAAACAGCGCCACAGCGTCCAATCCATACCTGGATTCCAATACCTGTTCGATATCCAGCAGTTCATGGGTAAATTTTATCCAAATGATAATTTTACCATCTAATCCCTCTATTTGGCTAAGGAGGCATTGTATGCGTGGGTTATCCTCAGGATTTTCAAACATCGGTTCATGCCGTATATGATCCTCTGGTTCCGTTATTATCCGCCGTCCGCTGGAAATTTCCTGCAGCGCAGTAAACGTCCTATATATGGCCGATTCCCCCAAATCGTCCCCGATGCGTAACAACATGGCTAAAAATTTGTCTTTTTGCTGATCGTAATGCGCCTCCTGCTCTTCTGTCATCGAATAGTATGCTATCCTGGCACGTTTCATAGGCAAGGGAAGACAGTCATCTTTTTTAACCATAAAGCTATACGGGGCGATTTTATCCGTTAAATAGTCCATATTTAATACACGCCGTATTTTATGCTTAAACTTTTCATCGAACTCCAGATGGTTATTAGCAAATGACCAGTAGGATTGATAGCCCAATATCCTCCAGTCCAGCAGATACCATTGTGCAAATAAATCCGCCTCATTCCGGCTTACCGGCGTGCCGTTGAGTATGATCCTATAGATGCACAGCTTCCCTAATGCCATAATGCGGCGGGATCGTATGGCCTTGGGATTTTTAATCAGACTGCTTTCGTCCACAACCAGCATGGTTTTGCCAGCGCATACGTAGTCCTCCAACTGTGCATATAACGCTATGCTTGAGGAAAGGCTTTCAATCCCTCTGATTTTTATAATCTTTTCAAACCCGTCCGCATGCTTTTTAAGGTCTCTGTACAGGTTTACCATTACGCTTACCGGGCATAGCCACAATACGCGGTCAATTTTCCCAGCATCATGCCTGCGCTTAATCATTTCCAACGCAGTCCTGGTCTTTCCGGTGCCCATTTCCATATACAGCGCGCCTACCTTGATAGGCATCAGCTTTTCAACAGCCTGCCGTTGATAAGGCAACAGGCTGGTCTTCATCTCAATCATCATCATCCCTCAGATCATCCAAAATTCCATCATGTTCCTGCATATTATCCATATCTGTATGGACAACAGGCCGCACTATTTCTGCGTTATCCACACTTTTCCGGACGTTTTCGATTGCCGAGCTGGCCTCATCTGTAATTTTGAAATCGTGCAATTTTACCAGTTCATCGATCAACATATAGTGCGCAGGAGAAATGACCCATTGTCCATCATCTTTATGGACTTCTCGTCCTAACGTTTCCCGCATGATGTGATAGGCCTCATCATCATTATAATCAAATACAATGGTCAACTGTCCATTTTTATTGATATCTACCCAGCGGTGCCATTCGGGTTCGTAAACTCCCCCCTTGATTTTTGCGTATGCTTCGTGGTCCTGCACGCTAATAATATAACCGGATTCGAGCAAACGGCTTCCCGCCTCAGCGATTCTGTCACTTATGGATCCAGACCGGCTATTTACGCTGCGGTAAAACGTCCGTCCTCCATTTGACCATGTATAACGGAGCTTGCGCATCAAGTCCTTCAATTCACGGCTCCACCCGCCAGTTATGCAAATCTTATGATCCCCATCATATTGGATGCTGATAATACCATCATGGTATATATTTTCAGGTTTTATAATTGATTCTTGTATAACTTCCTCTTCCATGTCTTTTTTCGTGAGATTGTGCATTTGGTTTATAATCTTTTCATACCGGTTCGGATATTCCCGCTCGAAGCTGCGCACAAACTGCACCACATCGGCCGTTGAAATTCGCGCATTGATAAACCATGCCGCATCCGTTATGGTTGGGATATATTCCATGAGCGCATTGGCCGTATTGCACATCTCTTGTAATTTTGGATAACGTTCATGTCCACTGTATTTTTCTAACCCATCCATGATTTCCCGTTCAAATTGCTCGAATTTTTTTAAGATATCCATCCGGCAGGTATTTCCATAGGCAATTTGCTTAGGTGTGCCCTTTAATTCAGGCAACCCCATTTCCTGCGCCAGGCGTTCGTTCTCCTTATTCTCCTTTTCGTATTCCTTTTGTCTGCATTCCGGGCATAACTTCTGACGTTCTCGTTGCTCAATCCATTCACGTTGGCCGCGAAATGCATTATAACATTCCACCGTGCCTTCATGCCCACACGCATAGGTTACATACACTTTCACGCCTATTCCCCCCTTAACCCATATCAATCCCATTTATGGATACAATTGACCTATTTCTCCATGATCAGGCGCTCAATATACGCTGATAACCTAATCCCACACTGTGCAGCATTGCGGCGGGCTGTATCCGCCGCGTCTTCAGATATTGACAAAGTTATATGCATCCGTTTGTCGCTTTTTTTTATTTTTCCAAATTCAGCGTTGTACTCTTTGGGCGGCATATGGCGTTTAGACCATTCCTCCGCCTGCGCATACGTCAAAAATACGATAGATTCTCCCGCGCGCGATCCAATTTCAGGCTTCGTCTGCGCATATCGTGTAAGCTCATTGCCGGACCCGTGGATGAAATATTCCCCGCTGCGTTTGCGGTACAAGTCCTCTTCATACCACGTTGGATCGTCCTTCGAAACATTCAATTCATAATGGGCGATTTTTGTTGCTGTATCGGTGTTGTATAATTTGCGGTTGATGATTTTTTTCATGATTGTTACCTCCTACATACTCCAGTACTCTTCGGGCGCATACTTGATTGGCGTCTGGTCCGGGTTGGCCTTATTCCAGGCGTCCATGAGCTGGGGCACACCCATAGATTCACCATGCAGCCACTCGATAGCAGTATACCAGGGTGCCACTAACATGGCGTTGAGCATACCCATCATCTGCTCCCGGGTCACCTGGCTCAGCCATCGACGTTTGGCCGAGTCACACAGGGCGTTATAGGTTTCCTTTACCGCCCATGTGAGCGCATCTGGCTCGAATCCCCAGATATCATAGTCGTCGTATGCGCCATCGTCCAGCAGCTGCTGGTGCTGCTTGATTATATCGTACCCGTGCGCAGCGGCCTGGATGCAGTCTAATCCGTACTTTTCCATGATGACCGATTTGATATCCATTGTGTTTTCCTCCATCCTCTTGATGTGATTATATTATACTGCATAATCTACACATAGCCAAGCATTTTCGGAAATTTGTGTAAATTATCATTCCACAATATAGGCAGCCAGGAAATCGTAGGCGGCCATTTTGACCGGGCCGGTGGCCACGATGTGATTGTCATGATCCAGATCAATGTAACCGCTCTCATTGCGCCAGTTGCGGCTGGCATAATTTTTGATGTAGATGCGGCGCTTGCCGTATTTTTCCCACAGCGAAAACGTGAAATCCCCGACGCGCTCGTATCCGTCAAAAGTCTTGCGCTTGGCCTCGCGGGCCGCAACCTTCAAGTTGCGCTTGGCGGACGCCCAGGCGATTTTGAGGGCGTTGGACATGGTATTGTCCACACAATTGCTTTTTACGATCCTCCAGGCATGCTTCATGATCTCGCTCAAATTGTATTTCATAATCTCTTCTCCTTTTCCCTTGCTGTAATTGTATTATACTACACAATATACATATAGTCAAGTGTTTTTGTCAATTTAATCATATTATTTTGCAAAAAAAAGCGGGCGCTCCCGCGCCCGCCGTTCTGCCCGTCAATCCCCGGCTATATACCGCTTGTACTTTTCGATCTTGTTTTTGCCCGCGTCCCCGTCTTCCAGAAACGCTTTGGCCATGTGCGCGTAAAAGTCAGGCCGGTCCAGGCCCATCTTTTTTGCGACCTCGCAGTAATCCGAATACATCATGTTGATAGCCGCGTAATAGGCCCATGTACCGCACTGCGGGCAAATCGCCTGCCTTTGCTGCTCGGCCTGGGCGCGGGTAAAGTGTTCGCCCGTGGATCCATCCGCGTTCCGCATCTTTTTAACCCACGCGGTGGCCGCATTTTCATCCATGGGGCGCATCGCCTGCCCGGCCTCCGGGTCGTTCATCCAAAACGTCCCCCCGGCCTGAATCATGCGCCTGCCGCGGTTATGCTCGCCTTCTTGTTCGCCGTCATCGCCCCAATCGTCCTCGCGGCGTTCCATACGGCGCATACGGTTTCGGTCTCCAGCATCATGCCGCCGTTCCCAGTCCCGGCCATTGGTTTCCCAATCGCCATAGCGCTCATGATTCTGCTCTCCGCCGCCGTCTCTCCGGCCATAATTCCCCGCGTAATTCATTCGCCCGCCCTGGCTATAGTCCCGGTCATAATCCCGCTCGCGCCCGTATTCCCCATCGTTTACGCTCCTGAGCAGCGCCATTTTCGCCCCGCGTTTCACAGCGCCTCACCCCCGCATTCCCTCAAAATCACCAAATTGGCGTTGTCTACCAGTATGGGCTCGCCCGATGTATTGACCACCCCGATGCTGACGCCACCGCCGCCGCACGGATAGACCCTAACCAGCGTACTGATCGCTACATTACCAAACTGCTCCACAGCAGCCGGAGAATAGACCGCCTCCGTGCCCGCCACTGTTTCGCCGTCCACCGATAATGCCACAGAAATCGGGTCCACCGCTCCGCCTGTCGGGATAGCGATGTTGCCCACAAACGTTACCGAATAAATACCGGGTTTCAGCGCAATAAACCGCCCGCTCCCGGCCTCGTGCCGCACGCTGCATCCGGTCTGAATCCTGGCCGCGCCAAACAGCACGCTGCCATTCGCCGCCACCGTCTGTTCCACCGCGTTAATTGCATCAATCATTTTCGTTTCCTCCTATTATGATATAAAACGGGGATGGCAGAATCCATCCCCGTCTGATCCTTGGGGATCGGTCATGGCCGAACTATCCCAAAATATTTCGTTAGCAGCAGGCCGTCCCGCATCCCCGATTGCAGTACGGGTAGGGCGCGGGCACCTGATAGGACGGCACCGGCATGGGGCTGATGCGCCGGATCAGCTCAGCGGTCTGGGCGTCCTGGTTGGCGGTGATAAACGCATTCTGCGCCGCCTGAGAGGCCTGGAACCGCAGCGTCTGATTCTCAGACTGCAGCGCCGCAATGCGCTCCTGCTGGCGGGTGTTTTCCATGGCGTCTAATTTGGCGATCACCCGGTCGGTGTCGTTGTGCCCGGACTGGATGATATTGCTGGTATTGGCGGCCATGTTGTATCCCACGTCGCAGAATCCGCGCTCAATCGCCCGCTGGGTATCGCAGCAGCACTGCTGGTACTGGAACGCCATATTGTTCAGCTGCTGCATGATGGCCGCCTGCTGATTGCACCTGGCCAATTCAGCCTGCGAGAACCCATTGTTCATGTTGTTGGTCAATGCGTAGGTGCTGTCGCAGATGCCCTGCTGGATGCCCTGGATGCCGCGCTCAATGCCGTTCAGGGCGAATTCCTCATTGATGTCGGCTCGGGTGGCAATGCCCTGCAGGCCGGGGCTGTTGGCACCACCCAGGCCGCCGCCGAAGCCCATGCCGCCCCATCCCAAAAGCGCGAAAATGAGCAGAATCCAAATCCACCCGCAACCGCCGTCCATGCCCCAACCGCCGTAATTTCCGCGGTTTTCAGCATTATCCGCGCCCAGCGCGTAACCGGTAGCAAAACTGTTGTCCATGTTTTTTCCCTCCGTTTTGATCTATATTTAAGCGGCGCGGCCGTCGCCGTTTAAATCACCTGTGCGGCGGCAGTGGAATGCCCATCTGCTGGGCCATTTGATCCAAATTGACGCCCCGCTGCTGGGCAAACTGCCGCACAATCCCCTCCATTTGCTGAGGCGTTTTCCCGTTCATCATCTGAATGACATGGTTTAACTGCGGATTGCTCTGCGCGATTCCCATAATCATCTGCATAGGATTGCCGCCTCCGCGCACCATCTGCATGAACTGCATGGGGTTTATGGGCATATTCATTTGTCCGCCGCCTCCCGTCTCTGCGCCGGTCTGGCGCTGTTTTTGAGCTGCTCTATTTCCCGCTTTAATGCGTTGAATTCGTCCACCGTCACATATTGCTGAACAGGCGCCGCGGGCTCAGCCACCTCGGATGTTGGCTGCGCCACAGCCTGATATTCCCGAAATTCCGCAAACCCGTTTTGCGGGTCCACCCGTTTTGTGTACATCCGCCCGTGGGCGATGTCCGCGAATACCCATACATTGCCGTCCGGCAGAATCTGGGCTGCCACCGCCTCCTCGCGCCCGGTCACATACCGGGCCGAAATGCCGCCCGGCTGCTGCATAACCGGCGCGCCCTGGTATGGCTGCATCTCCATGCCATTGAGCCGCCCCGCATAGGGCTGTGCCCCTCCAAAATTGCCCATGGGGGTGCAGCCACCGAAATTGGGCTGATAACCGTACGCCATGCGCCCCACCTCCTCATGCCTCTATTATCGCCGGTTTTAAAAATCCGTGGGTGCATTAACGCCGCATTATCGTGCGTTTACGTGCAAAATAAAAAAGCCGGGCCAGGGATTGCTCCCCAGCCCGGCCTATGATTGTATGTTGCGCATGCGTTCGGTAATATACGCGAGCCTGCGCGATATAGTGCTTCTATGATATCCTAGCTGCTCGCCCACCTCCACCATGGGCGCGTGGTCGATGAAAACCCGTTTGGCAATATACCGGTTTTCGCGGCCTATATTGGCGTCTCGGATCATTTGTGCAATCTGCGCGGCGGTATAGCCCGAAAACTCGCTTTTGTAACGCTGCCCACCTATTATTCCGCGTCGGATTGACCGTCCGACGCAGAATTTTGCCGTTTATTGTACTGTGCCGTGCTGATGCCCAGCACCACCCCTAAAAACGTATCCACGGCGGTGATGGTGCCCACCACTTCCTCGCCGTATGGCAGATTCCAGGTTCCGGCCAGCGCAAAATACAGCGTGCCCAGCGCGGGCAAAAGGTACTGCGCCACCCATTTCAAAACGTCGTAAACCCTGTTGCTCATTCAAAGCACCCTTCTTCCTCGTAAATGATTTTCATCCCATAGGCTTTTGCCGCCTCATGCTCAATTTTGCATCCGCGCGCGTTTTCCCAACCTTTGCAGAAATATACAGCATGGCAGAGGCTCATGTTCTCCAGCGATTTTGCGAGAAAACACAACGGAATTTGAACCACACCGCGTTCCTCCATTTTCTCCTTGCTGTACCATTCGTCCGTGAACAGCGTGTTTACAACGTCGTACCCCATCTCTTTCAGAGCCGCTACTGCGCATTCACGGGCAGAAGCAATTTCTTCATCCGTCTTTCCGGCCATTGGTTGGCTAAGCATTGCTTTTTTCATATTCGATTTCCCCCATTCTAAATTCTGTAGCAGATGTTCTGCCACTTTTTGTATGCGTCCAGATAGACCTCCTTCTTATCGCCATTATAGGTGATTTCATAATACATACCATCCGGGCGCACCGTAGAAACCATCGCCTTGCTGTTCTGAAGCGTCTTACAGAGCCAAACAATATATACGTCATCTACTGTGATCTCGGACGCATCTGTCTTCTCGCAATGCTCGTTGTAGTAATCCCGTACCAGCCGTTTGCACAATTCCTGAAATTCTTGATTGCTCATGCCTCAATCCTCCTCAACTCAGCCCCATCCGGGTAAGCAAAAACGTCACAACACCCGTAACAATGGCCGTAATGGCCACTGTCACCACCGATTCCCATTTCTTCCCGGGCTTTTCCTTGATCTCGTCGACCTCGCCGGTGAGCTTATCGATCTTCTCACCCGTGTTTTTCTGCTCCAGTGCCAATACTTCCACCGTTGTGGCGAGCTTGTGCACGCTTTCTGTCATCCCTTTCACCTCGGCGAGCTGGTTAAATACCGTCTTGATCTGCTCGGTGTGCCGCGTGGCCCGCTCATCCAGCTCCACAACTTTTTGTGTGAGTTCCTCATTGGTCATTTAGCCACCCACTTTCGCGTATTTCTCGCTGACCCAGACCACCTTGCCGCCCAGGATCACCGGAATCCAGCCGTTTGCCTCCACCCTGTCCAGCCTGTCCCCCTTGCGGGCGATGGTCACGCGCTCGTATTGGGTGCCCGGCCCCAGCCTTAGGTTGACCGTGCCCCCGGTGATCGTAACCTCGCCGGAGGCTACCGGCTTGTCCTCCTCCTCGGGCGCGTCACCTACCAGGGCGCCCATCAACGCCGCCAGGGACTTGGACCCGAACTGGCCGTCCACGCTCAGGCCGTGGGCTGTCTGGAAGGCCTTCACCGCCTCCACGGTCTCGCTTCCATACTCGCCGTCCGCCCCGTATTTAGGCAGCTTGTACCCCAGCTCCATCAGCTTTTCCTGCAGCGTCTTTACGTCCGAACCCTTCATGCCTTTCTTCAGGATCCGGTCGCCCAGCACGCCCTCCGCAGGCTGGCCCGAGCCGCCCTGATACTCGATGTAGGGGCATTCGCACCAGTTGGTCCAGGTGCGATCCTTAACCCGGGTCTTGACTACTCCATAGTTGAAGCCCCGGGCCTCCACCGCGTAGCCGTTTCCCACATACACCCCGATGTGCCCATCCCGCCAAAGCAGCAGGCCGGGCGTCTCGGGCAGGGTCTTGATGGATCCCTTCACCTTGGCCGCCCGGTACATGCCGTTGGCGCTCACGTCCGGGCACCCGTTGATGGCGTAGCCCGGATCGCCGTCCGTGCCGTCCCAGCAATAGCCCTTAATCAGGCCCACGCAGTCGGTGCATTTCTTGCCCTGCTGGATGTGTTTCTTGTAGGTGGCCATGCGCCCCGCCGTGTAGTGGCTGGGGTACTGCCTTTTCTTGGCGTTCAGCCGGCTCTCGGTGCAGGGTTGGCAATAGGTGCCATACCAGTACACCTGCCCCACCCATTTCTCCGCGTGTTCCACCAGGCCCAAGTTGGTTTTGCTCATAATTGTATCCCTCCTGTATCATTGGTTACTGCCGCAGCTTCCAGCGCCGCAACCCGGTCGCTGAGCGCCTGTATGGTGTGTATGGGGTCGGCCCGCCCCGTCACGGTCAGGCTGTCCGCGTCGCTGTAGATCGTATTGACGCCGGGCAGGGCCGGTATGGGCGCGTTGCCCGTGGCCTGGATAGGGGCAGGCGTGGCGAGTTTGTAGGCGACGGTGACGGGTGTTCCGGCAGCGGCCTGGGCTGCGAGGTAGGCCTTCCAGGCGGTTGCATCCGCCTCCCCACCAAAAGCCGTGTCGAAAAAGAAGATCGTGCCACCCGTCGACATGGCGACGCTTTGATTCCTTAGGTAATTTCTGTTCGCGGTATCTACAGGATAATGGCTACATGCCCCCGCAAATGCGGTCTCGTTATCCTTCGGGGCTTCCGGTGAGCTCGACGGGGACGTGAAGTAGCGTATGACGCCGCCGGTATTCGTCCCGCTGGTGTACCAGGATTCTGTCCCATCGAAGGCGGCTATGCCATATGTCTCCCTCCCCGCCCCCGTCACCGCGTCCAGCTCCCCGCCGTAGATGGTTTCGGGCAGGGCGAGCGTGGCGGTGGTGCCGGGCTGGTAGGGCTCGTAGGCGGTGGGGGTGGAGCCGAGTTCGACCATAAAACTTTCCACCGACACACCATCCAGCGCATTTGCAGATCCTCCAGCTAACCACATTCCCTGCGAAAAGTCAGCGTTTTCAGGCACTATAAAAGACGCTGATTCGCCCGGTCCGAGGTAGCTCGCCAAGGCGTAATCATCCGCTATGATATACAGGGCCACTACAGCTCCACTGGCAACTTCAGTTGAACAGGTATATGTATATGTGGCTCCACAGACAAGCGCCGCGTTTGGCAGTGCGTAATTAAAGGCATCACGAAAAGCCCCAGTAACGTTCAGCACATTCTTTCCACTCTGCTGCACCGTCACCTCATCCAACCCCGTAATCGGCCTGATGTTCTCCGGACTCGGGTCGCCCTCGCCCTCCTGATGGGGCTCCCAGCTCACGCTCACGCCCAGCGGGTAGTTTGCCACCGGATAACATTGCACGACAGCGCCGGTTTCCTCAAATGCCGGGCACAGCGTGTCCACAATCTGCTGGCTGCTCCATGCGTCCGCCGTGTTAATAGCCGCGTCATTGATCTGCACCCCGTCCGCGCCCGGTTCGCCCTGGGGGCCCTGTAGCCCCTGCGGCCCAGGCTCGCCCTGTGGGCCCCGCTCGCCCTGGTCTCCGCGCGGTATGCCGTATACGATTTTGCCGTCCTCCACCGTGACCGTGGCCTGGCTGCCGGGGTCAAGTGTCTCGGCCTCCGCGCCCAGGCCGGACAGTCTGTCCGCCGTCTCCTGGGCCTCCTGCGCGCTCTGGGCCGCCCGCTCTGCGTCGGTCTGTACCTGCGCCCCGATGGCCGCCATCTGCTCCAGATAGCCCTGCTCGGGTTCCTCCGGCGGGTCGCTCAGGCCGTCCAGGCTGGGCAATGTGACCGTACCCACCACGCGGCTCCGGGCGATCTGCTCGCCCACCACCCATTGCATCTGGATCCGCCCCCGGCCGGGCGCGGCCAAATCCGCCGCCGTCAGGGTATGCGCCCAGCCCGCCTCCGTCCGCTCCACCGCAGCAACGTACCGCGCCCCGTCGGCCCGCTCCATGAACAGATTCAATGCCCCGCCCGGGAACTCGCTTTCCCAGTCCGAGGCGTCCATCGTCAATTGGGCTACCCCGTTTTCGCCGGCATGGCCCAATGTAACGTTCGGGCAGCCATGCCCTATTCTGATTTCCCGCACGCGCTCGCCTCCATTTCGCTTAATCTGGCCTTGAGTTCCTCAATCTCCCTCTGCTGATCCTGCACCACCTGAACCAGCGGGGCCAGGATCTCGCCGTACATAAGCCCCAGGTTGTCCTTATCTTCGCCGTCCGCCGCCGCCCAGTCCGGGGCCAATTTCAGCACATGCTGGGCGATGAACCCGGTATGCCGCTTTCCGTCCTTGCCTTCGCTCCTGAGCCGGTACTGCCGGGGCCTCAGCCCCATAACCAGCGCCCTGGCGTCCTCTATGGGCGCGATATCCCGCTTCTTCCGGGCGTCCGAGCTCTCGTTTACCCCCTTTTCGGTATAGATATACCGCCACCGGTAATCGGGCAGCCCGCAGTTGGCCGCCCCGTTGGTTTCCGGCCGAATGTTCCCAGTGGTGCTTATTGATCCAGAAAAATCGTGGAAGGACGCATTGTAGCTTATTTGTCCATCCGACCGGAAACTCACATCGTAATCCGTGTTGATCTCCATAAAACGCTGTTCGCCGCCCTCCGGCAGAACGAAATATCCCGCGTATATCCCGCCGAAGCGCACGCCTTTATGATAAAATGAGAGCCCTTCCGCGCCCACCGATGCGCCGTCATCCATTTCCACATAAAAATCAGAAGCCCTGGAGGTATCCCGCATCTGCTTGGTGGCGAAATACCCCTTGCCCGTGTTGGCGTCGTACCCGGCCCCGGCCAGCATGGCGCCGCTGTTATCATAGATGCCGAACCGGCTGGCGTCGGCCTGGAACTTGGTTTTGAGGCCCGATTGCGTCACCACGATGCCGTTCTCCGGGGAAATCTCCACCGCGTTGGCGTTTACATGGTTCTCTATCCGGCGGACGATCACGTCGTCGATAAACCAATCCCCGGTCATCGCCTCCGCGAGTCCGTAATTCGCCCGAATCTTTCCTACCCCATCCCGGTCCACCGTGCCGGTATAGGCATATTTTTTCCAGGTATTGTTGGCCTGGGTTTGCCCCGCAATGCCGCCATTTCCCATGCCCGGCAAATCGGGATTTTGAACGCCGTCGTATCCGGTTACCCCCATGGTCACAAACACATGCGCGCTGGCGTCTCTTCGATAGGCCCAATATTCTATATAAAACTTGTCCCCGGCTTTGACCGTGATTTCGCCGTCCCACAAATACATCCGCTCATAATTCGCCGCCCCGCTGGCTATTTTCAGCGAATGATTGCCGCTGTGGCCCAGATTCGGCGTCACCGAAAAGTGACCCGACGCCGGCCAATCATACCGCTCAAAGGATGGATCCTTTACCAGGTTGCCGGGCTCACCTATAAGCAATTTATCCGCCGTGACGGCTCCGGCCGCGATCTTCTCCGCGGTCACCGCACCCGCCGCGATCTTGTCCGCGGTCACTGCACCCGCCTTAATCTTACCGGCATCCACGGCCCCGGCCTGGATGTGTCCGGCCTGGATGGCATTGGCCGCGATCTTGTTGGCTGTAATTGACGCCGCCGCCAGCTTGTCGGTGGTGATGGCGCCCGCCACCACCTTGTCCGGCGTGATGACGTTCTTCTGTAGCTTCTCTCCGGTCACCGCGCCGTTTTGCAGCTTATCCGTGCCCAACTGGGGGATCACCTTGCCGTTCAGGGTGCCGGTGGTGATGTTGTCCGCCACCAGATTGTTCACCGTTACCCGGCTGGCGTCCAATGTGCCCGATGTAATCTTGTTGGCCGTGAGCTCCACAATCTTGGCGTCAGTAATGCTGCCGTCCGCGATCTGGGCCGTACCGATGGCCCCGGTGTCGATGAG
>JFBN01304368.1_pt1 | contig 26939 bp, 18 predicted proteins | sample 768741 | NCBI WGS metagenome assembly JFBN01 (sample SAMN01983846, study PRJNA193217) | chicken gut metagenome | biome: terrestrial biome; isolation source: ceca of Broiler chicken | host: Gallus gallus | place: United Kingdom: England | collected 2010-09-07
TGCGACCCGGCGCACGCGTTCCGGCTCCCCGGACTGGGCGGACGGGGTCGTCTCGGGTCAGGAAGGCCCCGATGCCGCCGCGAGGCGGCTTCGGGGCTGTCGCGGGCTCCGATTCCCTCGGGGATCCGGAGCGCCGCTCGCGAGCGCGTGGCGGCCGCGCGGAAGCCCAGGGGCGACATCGCTGCGGAGTCGCGCTCGCTGTTCCTCGGTGATGCCGCGAGGACATCCACACCCCACCACCACCCGCGAACGAGGACGAAAGAGCAGCAGCCCATCTGCCGTAGCGGAGTGCGCGCCGCCGCGAGGAACCGACCCGACCTGCGCACGTCAAACTCCCGGCAGGCCATGCCCAGAGCCGCGGAGCAATACACAGCCGGAGCGGCGGGCATGGCCGTGCGTGGCGCTCTCCGCGCAGGGCGGGGCGGTTTCCGAGCCGCGCGCGCAACGGAGCGGAGGCGGGTGGGCTGCGGACGACCCTCGACGGGCAGCGGGTGGTGGTGGGGTGTGGCATTCCGAATCGCCGTTGAGGGAGCGTCGTTCTTCTCGTTCTTCTCGTTCTTCTCACCTGTCGCGCTGTCACTCTCTGAGCGCTGACGCTCACTTGATGATAAAATGCATGCATATTTATTGCTTTTATCAGACAGGGGCGATTGTGAAGTACACCGATCTTCTCGAGCAAGGCTCCTCGGAAGCGCAGGTTCAGGCTTTCCTCTCTGATGGAGAGCCCACCCCGATCACCATTCGCGTGCCGAAGAACCTCAAGGAGGCTGCCTCCGAGGTCGCTCGTCTTCGCGGGGTTAGCTTCTCCGCTTTCGTGCGGAACTGCCTCATCAACGAGCTCTCGGGGAGGCAGTAGCATGTCCGCTCAGGTCAAGTCCAGGGCGCGCGTCCAGGACCACGGAGAGGTGTTCACCAACGAGCGCGAGGTCAACGCGATGCTCGACATGGTGAAGCAGGAGACGGAGCGCATCGACTCTCGCTTCCTTGAGCCAGCTTGTGGTGACGGCAACTTTCTCGCTGAGGTGCTCAGGCGCAAGCTCGACGTCGTGCGCTCGCGATATCGGCGCAGCCTTCTCGAGTACGAGAAGTATGCCTTCGTCGCCGTTGGCAGCATCTACGGCGTGGACATCCTCGAAGACAACACTCAGGAGTGTCGCGATCGGCTTTTCTCCATCGTTGAGGAAGACTACCTTCCCGTCTGCAAGAAGAGCCCTACCCCGGGCTTTCTTGAGGCGATTCGCTTTGTCATCGGCAAGAACATCCTGTGCGGTAACGCTTTGAGTCTCAAGGCCGTTGACTCATCCGGCGCCGACACGGATGAGCCGATCATCTTTTGTGAGTGGTCGCTCATCGGAGACAAGGTCAAGCGTCGTGACTATCGTCTTGATGAGTTGCTCGAGGGCAGTGCCGACAATGTTCAGCCGTCACTTTTCGGTCTCAGCGGCACGCCGACTTCCGAGTGGGAGCTGGACGAGGAGACCGGAGCAATGATTCCCAAGCCCATCCGGGAATATCCCCTTGTTGCGCTCTATGAGGTGAGTCAACATGAGTAGCCTTTTTGAGCAGGCGTATAACCCCGACGTCCTGAGTTGCATCGCAAACCTGAGCAACGACGAGGTGTTTACGCCGCCGGAGATTGCTAACCAGGTACTTGACATGCTTCCGCAAGACCTGTGGAGCAATCCCGACGCCAAGTTTCTCGACCCCGCATGCAAGAGCGGCGTCTTCTTGCGCGAGATCGCCAAAAGGCTCATTGACGGACTCGAACCGATCTACCCAGACCTCCAGGAAAGGCTCGACCACATCTATCATAATCAGCTTTACGGCGTGGCTATCACGGAGCTGACGAGCCTTCTCTCTCGCAGAAGCCTCTACTGTACGAAATACCCGACGAGTAAATACTCGGTTGTTCACTTTGAAAACGCCGAGGGCAATATACGCTTCAGAAACATAGCCCATAGTTGGAGCTCTGGCAGGTGCGTATATTGCGGAGCGTCAGAAAAAGAGTATCGACGAGACTCCGCTCTCGAGCAGCACGCCTACGAGTTCATTCACCTCGACGATCTGGGAGAGATCTTTTCAATGAAGTTCGACGTTATTGTTGGCAACCCACCGTATCAGTTGAGCGACGGCGGCAATTCCGCCAGCGCGATGCCCATTTACCAGAAATTCGTTGAGCAGGCAAAGAGGCTTAATCCTCGCTACCTCACGATGATTATCCCCGCGAGATGGTACGCGGGCGGGCGCGGGCTTGACCAGTTTAGAGCGGACATGCTTAACGATGATAGGATCCGCGAGCTGCACGATTTTCCGAACGCATCCGATTGTTTTCCAGGCGTTGAGATAAAGGGAGGAGTCTGCTATTTCCTTTGGAAAAGGGACGAACGCGGGCTCTGTCATGTTGTTTCCAATAAAGACGGCGCTACATCATCCAGCGTCAGGCCTCTTCTGGAGAAAGGAATGGACACCTTCATCAGAAGCGATGCCCAGATTTCTGTGCTTCAAAAGGTGCGCTCTCATAATGAGCTCTGTGTCTCAGAGGAATTGCACGCTGGACGGTACTTCGGATTCCACACGCGCGTTACCTGGGAAAAGAACAACGGAACGCTCCAGACCGCAGACGGTTCGTCATCGTTCCCGGTCAGAAAGAAGAGCGCAGGAAACTTTGACACGAAGGTTTACATCGCGCATGGTGAATGCTGGATCGAGCGGAACAATGTTGTCAGGAACGCACAAGACATCGATCGATATAAGGTTCTCATCCCTCGATCCGGAAACCCAGGCGGCACTATTCTGGGCAAGCCAAAAGTGAGTGAGCCGGGGACATGCAGTTCGAACACGTACAACGTATTCATCCTGGGTGACAATCGTGAAGAAGCGGACAACCTCGTGACTTATCTGAAAACACGATTCGTTCGCTATCTCGTTGCGATTCGCACCTCAACCCAAGATATGGCACCTAAATCATTCGAGTTTGTTCCGGTGCAAGATTGGTCACGTCCCTGGAACGATGACGACTTGTACGAAAAGTACGGACTGACCGATGACGAAATCAGCGCCATCGAAGCCACCATTCCCGTCATGGATTGAGGCGATTAAGGTGGCAACAACAGATTTCTTCCCGGCTCGTCCCGAGACCCAGCCAATCATCTACGCTTACTGCGAGCCGGACAACCTGCAGCTCAAGGGCATGCTCAAGGTCGGGTACACCTCGCGCACGATCGACCAGAGAATGCACGAGCACTATCCGACACTCAAACCCGGCGAGGTTCCCTACGAGGTGGTCTTCGTAGAGCCCGCCATGCGCTCCGACGGCACCACCTTCATGGACCACGAGGTCCACGAGAACCTCGTCGCCCACGGAGTGCGCCGCATGCGCGACCGCAGCGGCAAGTTCACTGAGTGGTTCAAATGCGACATCGACGCCGTGCGCGCGGCATACATCTCCGTACGCGACCGAACCGACAACGCGGAGCGACGCACGCGCGACTTCCCGATGCGCCCCGAGCAGGAGGCCGCCGTCTACAAGACGAAGAAGTACTTCGAGTCGGTGGCGAGCGAGGGCGGGCACCGCACGCCGAAGTTCCTGTGGAACGCGAAGATGCGATTCGGAAAGACGTTCGCCGCCTACGAGCTCGCGAAGGCGATGGACTTCAAGCGCGTGCTCGTGCTGACGTTCAAGCCCGCCGTCCTCGCCGCGTGGGAGGAGGACCTGAACACTCACGTCGACTTCGACGGGTGGCAGTTCATCAGCCGACCGAAGGTCCCCGGCATGCCTGACATCTCCGTCCAGTACGACGAGGCGGACAAGTCGCGCCCGATCGTGTGCTTCGGCTCCTTCCAGGACTTCCTCGGGCGCGAGGCAAGGACCGGCCGCATCAAGGCGCACCACGAGTGGGTCCGCGAGGAGCACTGGGACCTCGTGATCTTTGACGAGTACCACTTCGGCGCCTGGAACGACAACTCCAAGAAGCTCTTCGAGCAGGAGGACGAGGACGAGGCGAACACCCACGAGCCGGACGACACGAGCCTGGGCAAGGTCAACACCGGCAACGAGGTGAACGAGGGCGACCTGCCGATCGAGACGAGCTACTACCTGTTCCTCTCCGGCACGCCCTTCCGCGCCCTGAACTCCGGCGAGTTCATCGAGGAGCAGATCTACAACTGGACCTACTCCGACGAGCAGGCCGCCAAGGAGGCCTGGCCGCGCGAGCACCCCGGCGCCAAGAACCCCTACGAGTCCCTGCCGCGCATGGTCATGATGACCTACCAGATGCCCGAGGACATCCAGCGCATCGCGCGCGGCGGAGAGTTCAACACCTTCGACCTCAACGTGTTCTTCGAGGCGCGCGGCGAGGGCGACGACGCCGAGTTCGTGCTCAAGGACTACGTGCAGAAGTGGCTGAACCTGATCCGCGGCGCGTACAAGCCCACGCTCGTCGACGACCTGAAGCTGGGCTCGGACAAGCCTCCCATGCCCTACAGCCACGACAGGCTCCTCAAGGTGCTCAACCACACGCTCTGGTACCTCCCGCGCGTCAACGCATGCTACGCGATGCGCAACCTGCTGCGGGAGCCGCAGAACGCGTTCTTCCACGACTACAGGGTGAACGTGTGCGCCGGCGTCGAGGCGGGCGTGGGCATGGCGGCGCTCGACAAGGTGCGCGAGACGATGGACGACCCGCTGCACTCGCAGACGATCACGCTCACCTGCGGCAAGCTCACCACGGGCGTGACCGTGAAGCCGTGGTGCGGCATCTTCATGCTCACGAACATGAAGAGCCCCGAGACGTACTTCCAGGCGGCGTTCCGCGTCCAGTCGCCCTGGACCGCCAAGGGCGACAACGGCGAGGAGGTCGTGGTCAAGCGCGAGTGCTACGTCTTCGACTTCGCCCTCGACCGGGCGCTGCGCATGGTCTCGGACTACAGCTGCCGCCTCAAGGTCGACGAGAACGTGGGCCCCGAGCAGAAGGTCGGCGAGTTCATCGACTTCCTTCCCGTCCTCGCCTACGACGGCTCGACCATGCACCAGGTGAGCGCATCTGAGATCCTCGATATGGCGATGGCCGGCACCTCCGCGACGCTGCTCGCGCGCAGGTGGGAGTCGGCGCTGCTCGTGAACGTGGACAACGACACGTTGCGGCGCATCCTCGACAACGAGGCGGCGTACAACGCCATCATGAAGATCGAGGGCTTCCGCGCGCTCGGCAGCGACATCATCGAGACGATCGTGAACAAGTCCGAGGGCGTGAAGAAGGCCAAGCGCGAGAAGGAGACGCTGACCCCCAAGGAGAAGCGCGAGCTCTCGGAGGAGGAGAAGGAGCTCAAGAGCAAGCGCAAGCAGGTGCAGGAGAAGCTCATCAAGTTCGCCACGCGCATCCCCGTCTTCATGTACCTCACCGACTACCGCGAGCAGACGCTCAAGGACGTCATCACGCAGCTGGAGCCCGGGCTCTTCCGCAAGGTGACCGGCCTGGACGTGTCCGACTTCGAGCTTTTGGTCTCTCTCGGCGTGTTCAACGACGCGCTCATGAACGACGCCGTCTACAAGTTCCGCCGCTACGAGGACTCCTCCCTTACCTACGCTGGCGTCAACCGGCACGAGGGCGAGCGCGTGGGCCTGTTCGACACCTCGCTCTCCGAGTTCGACTACATGGCCATGGCGCAGCAGGAGTCCATGGTGGCGCCGAACGGGCTGGCGAGGACCAGAGCGGGCTCTGCGCGCGTAGCCCCTAGGGTGCCCGACGGCGCTGCGAAGGCTTCGGGCAACGGTAAGGCCGCAGCAGCCGCGAACGAGCCTGCGGCGCGTTCGGGAGGCACGACAAGCGAGGGCACTACAAAGCGCGACTGGATCATCGACGCCCTCGACGAGCTCGGGGCACACTACCTGGACAAGCGCGACAACGGCGGTTGCCTCTGGGTCTACGGTGGCAGCGAGCTTGCCTCCGAGATGGAGAAGCTCTCCGCGCGCGGGGCGACGTTCAAGCTGAGCCCCGGCGGCGGCAAGGCGACCGGCGGACAATCTGCGTGGTGGCTGCGCGACTATCCCGAGGAGCGTGAGAACGAGCTGGAGGCGAAGCCCACGGTAACGCAGGAAGAGCTCGACGCGCTCGAGCCCGGCGCAACCGTGTTCCACAAGGCCTTCGGATACGGGAGCATCGTCGATCTGGGAGACGGGTACGTGGAGGTTGCCTTCGACAACGACGACCGGAAGAAGAAGCCATCAAGGAAGTTCATGTTCCCCGGGTCGTTCTTCCAGGGGCTTCTGCAGATTGGGTAGAGAGTATGAGAATATCCAGGGTTAGGATTAAGAACTATCGAAATCTCAAGTCGGTCGATGTGGAGCTGGATAACCTCGTTGCTCTCGTTGGTGAAAACAACAGCGGGAAATCGAACTTCCTAAAGGCGCTCTCCTTGCCCTTTATGAGCGATGATGGAGCAAGTAGCAAGAGACTCACTTGGCTCGACATCAACAACGAAGCGAAGGAGCGATACTACTCTTTTATCCAAGAGCACCGAGAAGAGATTGCCAAAGGTATCGTTGATACCGAACTCTTTTTCTCATTCATACCCACAGTCTCAGTAACCGTTGATTTCCAATGGAACCCAATCGACGCCTTCGACATTCACGATCTCCTTGTAGCGGATGGCGAGGATTTCATCCCTCGAATTCAATACAGATGGTTCGCGCCAAACCCAAAGAACCTCCTCGATCTGGCATCTTCCCTGGTTCAAGATGTGAGCGATGTACGACAGATAAAGATGAGCCTTCTGCCGATGGGCGAGTTCAGGCACGAAATAACCTCGCCTGACGCCAATGGCGGCAGCAAATTATCCTACGACGTGCTGACGCGCTTTAGGCACTTTGCCATCCCCGCCGAACGCGACGGCTTCGCAGCAAGCAATGACAGGCTTGGGTCCAAGCCGTTAATCCACCTTCTGCAGGAGAAGGTCGATCCAGCTGGGCAGAAGAAAGTCGAACAGGGCTACTCCCTCTTTCTCCAAACGATACGCGACGCCGCCGAGCTGGATAAGGTCATCAACTGGCAAGAATACTCCAACGATCCGCGCGCCAGGGATTTCTTCAGCTCAATCAGCGTTCTCCCAAACATGCCACCAATGGGCAGCATTCTCGGAAGCATTCGTCTTGGATACGACGACGAGAGCTTATCCCTCCAGGGACTCGGCAATCGAAACCTCATCCTCATGGCGGTGATGCTGAACGCATACTTCCAATCCACCGGCGACATATCTCTGCGAGTCGTAGCTGTCGAGGAGCCTGAGGCTCATCTGTGCGTGAACAATGTTCTCCTTATGGCCAGCCTCTTCAAATCATTCGGAGAAAAGGACACAAGGACGCAGCTTGTCTACACTACCCACGATGCCGAGTTCGTGAACAAAGTCGGATTGGACAAAGTTGTTGTGTTGCATGGCGGCAACGCGACCAGCCTTAAAGACGAGCTTACCAAAGACGATAGGGACTACCTATCCAAGAACCCCAACACCGACATCTTCAAGCTCTTTTTCTCCCGCAGGTTGATCATGGTGGAGGGGTTCACCGAGGAGTTGCTCATCAAGTCCTACCTGATGGGCAAAGGCGAGCTCAACGATATTAAGGTCCTCTCCTTCCATAAGGGCTATAAGGACATCATCAGGATATGGAAACTCATAAACGACGGCAATGGCAACATGCTCGCGGTCATCCGCGACTATGACAATCAGCCCAACGCGCAACGCAAGCACGAGAAGCTGGCGAGCAGCCAAGTGTACGTTGGGACGACAAGGGGCTACACCCTCGAGACCGACATAGTTGCCGCCGGGGAAAACCTTCAGCTGCTTCGCGATCGGTATGGCTCCGAATATGGCTGGACCGATATGACCGAGGACGATGTACAGAAGGACTGGAGAGATAACAGAAAAACTGACGTGATGCTTAGAATCAGCCATGATCTCGCAAGCGGTGATTTAGCTGGTTTCACGCTCCCCGAGCACATCCAAAAGGCTTTGGATTTCCTAGGCGTAGCGACCGAGGGCCCTCAAGCTGGGCAAGAGATGTCCGCATGAGGATTGAGGTTGCCGGAGCCGGGGCGGGAAAAACCTGGGATATGGCCTCTCGCGTCCTTGAGGAAGCGGTTCCCGAGGGCAAAATCGTATTCTGCCTGGCCTTCACCAACGCGGCGAAACGCAATATCGAGTCCAGGCTCATTGAGCAAAATGGGTCTATACCAGCCAACGTTAGAGTCAGTACCATTCACTCGTTTTTCAACACGGAACTCGTGCATCCCTACTACCACCTTCTCTTCAAGAAGAGATTTATTGGAATATCGACAATAGGCCTTCCTGGCAAGCCTCAGTTCAGGAATGCAAGAATCGCCGAGCTCGAGAAAAGTGGTTGGCTCCATCAGACAGAAATCCCTCGCAAGGCAAAATGGGTCGTTGACAAGAAGTCCGACGACAGGGCCTCGACGAAAGCCTTGCGCGAGAAGGTCCTCTCGCTGTTCAGCTCTTATTGCCACAAGATCATCGTTGATGAGGCTCAGGACATCGATCAAGAGATGACAGACGCCCTGCTCGCTCTCCATCGTTTCGGCGTAACCATCGAACTTTACGGTGATCCGAAGCAAGACGCGAGGGGGCATGGCTGCTTTCGAGGGCTGATTACAGCGTTCCCGGACCGAGTCATCTACAGAAACGTCTGCCATAGATGTCCGGAGAAGCACCTTCGACTATCCAATCGGCTAGCCAGCGAAGAAGAGCAACAGACTGCCGATGATGAAACGTGCCCTGGAAGCATCGACGTATATTTTGAATCCGATTTGGGGCGGGACACCGCAAGTCTCGTCGAAGACGGTAAGTTCGGCCTTGCCTTCATCAGCAAGAAGAACAAGCGCTTCAACACCCATGCAGAAAACGCAGGCGACGAACGAGTGGAGTCACTTCGCTTCGAGCTTGAGTCCGGGATACGAGAAGGCCATGAGGAGGTCCTCTCTGATTTGGAGGTGAAACGGGCTGCTTATTACTTAGCCGAGAAGATGCTGGCCCTCGTTAGCGACGGGCACGACGCGGAGAAAGTGCTACGTGGATACTTGCGCTCAAGCGCTTTTGTCTGCGACAAAAAGCGATACGGCAGAATTATGGAGGCGTTGACTCGTAAAGACGTCTCGTCTGCAGGTGATATTGCCGTAAAGTCAATTGAAGCGATTAAGGGACTGGAGCACGAGAGGTGTCTCTTCGTGCTTACCACTGATCTAGCCCCTTATCTTTTCGGCGACAAGTCGGAGGAAAACAAGACCCGGCATTTGCTATACGTAGCCCTCACACGGTCCAGCGACAACCTCTCCATTCTCGTGACAGAGGAAGTCGAGAGAAAGTACCCGAGGGAGCGAATCATTAGCACCCTGAATCCATCTCTGGAATAGAGGCCGCTCGTTACGAGCTTTTGTGACGCGCCCATGGCCTGCACCCATCTGATGGGTACAGGCTTATCCTTTGCCCGCCTGAGCGAGAGGACGGGCAGATGGATGGATTGCAGGACAAGGCGCAGCAGGTCGCCGAGGGCGCGGCGTAGCAAGCGAAGGGCGCGCCGCCGCAGGTGAGCGGCGACGAGGGTGCTGCCGCAGGCCCCAAGGTCGACGATGGTGTTTCCCAGGCGCGCGCGGACTACGAGGCGGCGCTCGCCGAGCGCGACGCGCGGATCGCGGAGCTGGAGGGCGAGATCGCGGAGGCGGCCAGAATCGCCGAGGGCGCGGAGGCGCCCCGCAAGGAGATGGACGAGCTGCGCCGCAGGGGCGACGAGGAGCGCGTCGGCTTCGAGCTCCAGCTCGCCGGGGTGCGCAACGTCAAGGCCGCCCGCGCCCTCCTCGCCGATCACGACAACGGCGCAGAGAAGCTCAAGGCCGCGGAACCCTGGCTCTTCTCGGCCTCTCCCGCCCCCGCGCCCGCGGGCGCGACGGGCCTGCCGAGCGCAGGCGCCGCCGGGGCCGACGAGTCCACGCAGATGAGCCGCTGGCGCAAGATCGCCGGCCTTCCCGAGAGCGAGGAGTAACTGATGGCCAACAGCATCGCCTACACCAAGAACTACACGGCCGTCCTGGACGAGGTCTACAAGAGGGCTGCGTGCTCGACGTGCCTGAACAGCCCCCACCGTATGGCGCGCGAGGCGCAACGCCAAGGAGATCATGGTCCCGAAGATCCAGGTCTCCGGGCTCGGGAACTACACGCGCAACGTGGGCTACAAGACGGGCTCGATCACCTAAGAGCTCGAGACCAAGATAACCGCTGCCTGTGGTAAAACGTCTGCCCAGATGCTTGTAGTATTAATGACTATTGAGAGGAGCAGAGATGAACGACTTCATAGAAAGTTTGCTTGAGCAAAAGCCTCATTACGATGAAGAAATACTTTGTCTTAAGAATGAGATTGCAAACATTCTTCTGTGCCTTGATCCTCTTGATGTCATGCTGCATTCGATGTGGTATGCACGAACGCTTTGCTTTCTGTTTTACTCGCAACGCGAAGGCCCGAGCAAGGGAGATTCAAGGTCGGAGCCGCTCACTGAGCTAGAGCTGAACAATGCGCATATTATTCCAGAGCTTCTTCAATCGATGTTGACAGCACTTCCGCGTGATAAGGTCGCTCGGCTGGACGATAGCAAAGCTATTGAGAATGCTCACATTCGTTTGTTTGATAAATGCGAGGAGCTTGTTCGCCAGTGCAATTATCACAAGTTTTTTGAGTTTGCAGAGGTGGAGGCATCTTTCGATGGGTCTCAAAATGAGTCTAGAGTTGCCATCAAAGCGTTTCAAGAGGAGTCCAGCTCATATCAAGCACTGCGAGGAAAAAGATACCAACTTCTCGAAGAGGAGTACCTAAGCAATTTGCTGTCGGGTCAAGACGAGCTAATACATGAAATATACGGCGTGAGTTCCTCTGATATCGTAAAGGGTGCAATTGCTCTTCGAGATTCATTATGTCTTGGCTGGAACAATGCGATGCATCGTTTTGACGAGGTCTTCGAAGAGTGGCAGAGTATTGACCAAAGTAATCCTGATTCAATTAACGCTCTAAAGGACAATCATGATGCTCGGGATATATCCGAAAAACTGTTCGGTTCAAGTCTACATGATGTGTGGAAGATAACTGGTTGGCCTGCTGAATTAATCGAAGATCTATCCTTGCCTGCATTTCCAGAGTCCGGCAGTGAAAGCTTGGCTTACGGAATAAATCCGGTCGGCATTATGCCCATACGGAACTATCCGTTTATCACAATAGGGGAAAAGGCATACTGTTTCTGCTATGCAAACCTTATGGATAACTTCTACAGGGCATTTTATGCGGCCATGCGCCATCGTAATGATTTGCGGACAGGTAAGACTGAAGAGGCTTTTATCAGCGAGTGGAAAGAGAATCAAGCGGAGTCCTCAGAGAGCGCGGTTGCCACATTATTTGGAAAGCTCCTGTCTGGAGCAGGCATCTATCGGAATGTATTTCACCCAAAAGAAGGCGTTACGTTCAGTAGACGGAAGGCGTCTCAAGAGAGTGACATAATAGTCGCATTTGACGACTGCGTCCTAGCAGTTGAGGTGAAAGCGGGTGCGTATTGTCCGACTGACCCTATGGAGGATCCGGAGGGCCATATTAAGGCATTTAAGTCACTAATTGAAAAGGCGTCCAAACAAGCGGCAGCGACGATTGATTATCTTTGCCGCTGTGACCCTAAAGCAAAATTGTACGACAAGGATGGGCATGCTGTTGCGTCAATCGACATGTCTTCAATTCGTGAGTGCTTTAGAATCTGCGTTACAGTTGACGACATAAATGAGTTTGCAACTCGCGCCGAGAAACTGCCCTTTATCGATGTTGAGCCGGGCGCTATTGCCATTTCAATCGATGATCTTCTCGCATTCAATCGCTATTTCGATAATCCTCTTGTATTCCTGCATTTTCTCATGCAGCGCCGCAGGGCTTCTGAACATAAGAGAATTGCGTTCAATGACGAACTCGATCATCTGGGAATGTATATCGAGAACAATTGCTATTCGGTAACTATTGATGACATGCTTAATGAGCATGAATCCAAATGCGGGCAACTCAATATGGTTGTGTATGACGGCTGCAGAGACGAACTGAACAAATGGTTTGACGGACTTTTCACGGGCGTCAATGGAGAAAAACCAGTTCAGCCTAGTCCTGAGGGATTCCATCAATTGGTAGATGCCCTCGGTAACAGTGGGATTCCAAATCGTCGACTTGTTGCTTGCAGCCTGCTTGATTTGGGAAGTGAAGAAAGGTCGATGATTACCGAATCAATGCGAGCTCGAGCGTCTAGTCTTACGCCGCTGAATTGCATTCTATGTTTACCGGGGCTGAGTTCAGGGGGAGTAACCAAGATTTGCCTGTTTGGATGTCTACTAGGGAGACCCAACGATGAAAGCATAATGAGGGCAAAAACGGCAGCCACGCTGCTATCTAGTTCATGTCTAGATGCTATAGCAATGAACTTCGTCTATCACAGCCCTCGGGAAATTGCAGACGTTACATCGTTCTATCTTCGGAGGTCTGACCTCACAGACAGCGAGCGCAGAGAGGCGGAGAAGTATATCGAGAGCGTGACTCGTGCGCAGTCAAGTGCATATAGAAGAAAGTATGGTCACAAGCCAGGGCGTAACGATCCATGTCCATGCGGCAGCGGTAAGAAATATAAGAAATGTTGTCTTGGGAAGGGCCTATACGAATAGCGCGCAGTCGAAGTTGCCTTGCAGTTAGTCGGACCTTACGCGTGCATCACGGCTGGTGCCTGCGAGGACAAGGAGCTCCGCGTTCTTCTCGCTCGCATCCACGTGCTCGACGTATCAGCCGTGAACCCGCTGCTTATGCCCTTCTTCGAGGACTATGCCAGTGGGTCTCTCTTGCATGATGACTTTGCCACAACGCTGAGGACCACGGAGAGCTACCTCCTCCTCCGTCGCTCTGTGTGTGTGATGTTGCGACGGACAGCCCGAACAAGTTCTTCTCGTTCGTGATTGCGCGGCTGAACTTGGTACGGGACGGCGGCGGCAACATCCGCGAAGCCTATGAGGCGACCCTCTTGGTCGAAGAGGGGACTGCTTGGCGCATGCCGAGCGACGTGGAGTTCGAGAGGGCGCTCAGGACGCGCGACTGCTACGCGTTCAAGCGCGGCTTCTATCTGCTCACCACGCTTGAGAATAGCTGGCACGCGAAGGACCTGCTGGACTTCTCGGGAGGCATCTTCTCCATCGAGCGCATCATGCCGCAGAACGCGCTCGCTAGCACGGAGTGGCGCGAGATGCTCGGGGAAGATTAATGAGTCGTCTGCTAGCCCGTAGAGTCTAGCTGATGGACCTTACTTTGCGGATACAGCTGAATTAGGTCCTCTCTGGGTTGGGTACGGCAATGCGGCTAAAATAATTTCATTGAATTCAAGCTGTTCTTGTGGGTAACATTCACGGGGAAGTGAGACACAATGGCTCTTGCTAGGTCAGTGAACTTTGAGACAGTAAACGAGCTTCTTACAAAGATTAACCAGGAGTCGGCACAGGCCGCATCCTCTAACCTCCAGTCTACCCAGGTGCACCTCGAGGACACCTTCCGTGATTTGCTCAATTGCCTTCATGGCACCCATCTTGTCAACGCCAACTCAGTTTCTATGAACTATCCGGGAATCGATCTCATCGACGAGTCGTCACTGCTTTGCGTTCAAGTTACCGCTGACACGTCAGCGAAAAAGATGAGGGAAACCCTTGCGAAACCCGTAATGAAGTCGTTGTCAGAAAAGGGCTATAGGTTAAAGTTCTGTTATGTTGGCGACCAAAACAAGAATGTAAAAAGGCGTCACCCAGAGAATCCCTATGGAATTAAGTTTAGCGCATCATCAAACGTTATCCTTACCACGGATATTCTCGCTGCGTTCAATCATCTTGACCTTGGCCGTCAGGAAGAAGTCATAGCCCTGCTTAGGCGGGAAGTGGGCGAAGGCTGTGTAATTGATGCCGATCAGATGAGAGAAATGCTCAGTCGGGCGACAAAGCAGCTGGGGCCTCGGTACACCCCGGACGCAAATGTCGAGACACCTGACATGATGCGCCTCGCTGCGTTAGCAGGTGATGAGCTTTTCAGAAAGGATCTTCTCAGGAAAGCGCAAAGTGCTGCGACTGGCATAGATAGTCTGATGGGCCATGATATCGATGAGGCTGACAAAGACGCTTTGGCTGAAGTGACAGAGTTCTTCTCCCCCTTGACAGAGGTGTTGGCCGATATTCCAAAAGGACAAGCGGCACGGGCGGACTTCGAGGAATGGGCGCTTCGCCTTAATGCTGCCGCGGGCGAGTGTTCTCAATACCCAGCCAATTTGTTTGAAAAAGTCAGGTCGCGAGGCAGGCTGGCTACTACTTTTCAAGATGTCCTGTATCGTGTTTGGGCAATTGGGGATGCTTGTCATACTTGGGGGGTCGAGTATCTCGGCAGCAAGCGCGTTCTTGTTTGCGGGGAGGCGGGTATCGGCAAATCGCATCTACTGGCTGATCTTTGCGAAAAGGAACTTGAGAAAGGAAATGCTGCAGTACTAGTGCTCGGCAGTCAATTTGTCGAAGAGGGTTCTTCTGAGGAGTCCATTCCAAAGATTCTCGGACTTTCCGGGTCATTTGACGATTTGCTTGCCGAAATGCAGCGCTATGCGGACGCGAGGCGAGGTGTCGCCATTCTTGCTATTGATGCGCTTAACGAGGGAAGGGGCCGCGCCATCTGGCGCCACTCCCTCCTGTCGTTGATAGATAAAGTCTCGCATTACCCACTTGTAAGGCTGGTTCTGTCAGTAAGGTCAACTTACAAAACCGAGGTAATCCCAGACTCGCTTTCGGATGACGAGATTGGAGTCATGGAGTGCAAAGGCTTCGGAGAAGTTTCATCTGTGGCCTTAGAAACCCTATGTGACTACTACAACATCGCTTACCCAACAACGCCACTTATTGGAATGGAGTTTTCCAACCCTCTCTACCTCAAACTTCTCTGTAAACATCTCTACGATTGCGGGGGCCATTTCACGACGAGTGTTGAGATGGGCGACCTTGTTACAGAGCTTCTCGCTGAGATCAATAACAAGCTTGCAGATTCGCAGAGAGCTAACTATGACAGACGCATCCCGCTGGTCGCAAGGGCTGCTCAAGCAATTGTGCGTTCACCTGGCTTTTCCTACGGGGCTATAGATTATGAGAAAGCGGAGGGGGCAGTCATTGAAGTTGTGCGAGATTACGTGATCCCTCCGGGATCATTTTTGGAGGGTCTCGTTTCTGAGGGATTGTTCAACGTACTCGACGGAGAGGGAAGTAGCTACCTCACGTTTTCATATGATCTGGTAGGGAACTATGTTGTTGCCGCGATGGTCGTGGAAGAGGCAAAAGAGCTGCAGCGGATAGGCAGATTTGCATCATCTGCGGAGGCTCTGTCGAGTCTTCTTAACGAGGAGTATGGGTGGATTTCGGGCGATCAAGGAGCCCTGGCAGCCCTGAGCGCAATTTGTCCAACGGAATGTGAGCGTGAGCTCTTCGAGCTTGACCTTAATCGCAATGGCGCATTCTCACCGGTAAGGGATGCCTTTGTCGAAGGGATACCTTGGCGCAGAACCATCGAGGTGACGCCTGATCTAGATAACTTCATTCGTACGGAGGTGCTTGCTGACAAGTATTCGATGCATGACTTCATTTCGATGTCATTCCAGTTGGCGACAAAGCGCGGCGGCATTGACGCTAAGTATTTCAGGGATTTGCTGCTGCCCCTGCCGATGCCCAAAAGAGACTATGTCTGGTCTTCTACAGTTGCAACCAGTGCGAAAGCCGCTTCTTTTGTTGACTGGGTTTGGAAGCACGGGGATGAGCTTGACGAGTGGCACGTGGAGACTATTGCGATTCTGCTGACTCTTTGTCTTGCTGCAACGAACATCATGCTTCGCCGCAAGGCCATCAAGGCGCTTGCGCTTGTGCTGATAAACCGTCCTAGCGTTGCCTCATTCCTTTGGGATGATTTTTGCAGCGTCGATGACGACTACATTTTAGAAGGGCTTTGCGGGGCAATTTTCGGGGCTGCCATCAACTCGAGTGACCTTGGCATATGGACTACAGCGGCAGATAAGATCGTATCTGCCGTGCTGAACGAAGGCGAGGCCTATCCAAATATTGCCGTTCGCGATTACGTCGTGCTGTTAAGTGATTCGGTTTTGGAATCGCATTTCATGCAGTCCTGTCTGAGCGAGCCGTTCGTCTCCTCGTGGCGAAGCGACTGGTACGATTCCCTTCCAAGCAATGAAGAGATCGATGCTTTCCTGGAAGCATGCGAGGAAAAAAACGGGAAAAAATCGAAGGAGGCGTCAGCTGTCTGGTGGCTCATTCATTCGATGGTAACGGAATACGGTCGTGGCACCTGCGCCTATGGTGACTTCGGGCGATACGTGTTCGGGCATAGGGTTTCGGCATGGGTTAATCAGTTCGAAAGTGATCAGCAATTAAGTAATGCTCTCGTCGCACAAATCCTAACGAAATGGTATGACCCTGATCTCCACGCCGGTTACGACGTGGAGACAAAGCGGCGTGAAGGTAGTTCTCTGTATACGGGATGTGAACGTATCGGAAAGAAGTATCAGAAGATTGCGATGAACCGTCTGCTTGCCCGCTTGATGGATAACTATCCTCCGTATCGCACCAATAAGATATATCGGGAAGGCTTTGAGGAATACAGTGAGAAAAGAGCAGCCCTCCTCAAAGAGTCTATCTCGTTGGGTGACTACTCTGCTTTCTCCAAAGTGGCCGATGACGTTTCTGATTGGGTTGTCGGTGAAAGGCACGAACCACTGAATAGAGGAGAGGTTGGGAATGAACTTCTTTTCGTTCGGTCGCACGATCCGTCTTTCCCATGGAAATGGTCGTCACTTGCATCTCCATATAATGTTGCTGAGGCTTTTCCCAGTTTTATTCCCACTGACGGGGACCCTGACGAGTGGTGTAAAAGCGACGCTGAGATTTCCACGGTTGATGGGTTTAGGATTAGGCAACTTGACGGACGAAGGTTCTACACGATTGCTGCCTATATTAAGTGGCAGATGACGAAGCGCGGCAAACGCTGTAGAGAGTCCACATGGATTTCGGGGGCTCTTTTCGTGGGCAAGAACGACATCAGCGATGTTTTCGGGCATTACTCCGGTCGTTCCACAAGTCTCGATTTCACAGGCGTTCGCTTCGGTGAGCTCTTCGACGGTTGGGGGTTTGGACTGTCGAATTCCGTGCATCAGTCAGAGCTTTTCGAGTTGGAAAACAAGGTTACCGAGGCATCCTATCTCTACGACTGGAGTGAAGATCGAGAGGAGCTTCAAGGGGAAGGACCTTGTATCCTTTTGCCCTGCGCTGCTCTTGTCAATTACTTTGGGCTTTTCCGACGTGGACCCTTTATTTGGGAGAACGCTTCAGGTGAGATTGTGTCCTATTGCCTGATTGACCAGGAGACCGAAAGCCGCGCCCTTCTCTTTGATGCGGATTTACTTAATGAATATCTTGATAAGACTGCTCGGGAGCTCATATGGGACGATTATTTCGAGAAACAAACTGCACGACTCATTTATCGGAAATGGATTAACACAAAGGTTGAAGACGGCCAGTTTTGTATGGAGGATACCGAGGAGCCGTATTGCGGGGAAGCTATGCGTGCTCATTGGATGAGCGAGGATGGTTGGTTTGATGCCTGACATGATTTTGGCGCCTACGTTGTTTTATATGCTTCAGCCTGTGCAAACAGGGCCTCTTCAGCTGCTGCCCAGCCTTTGTGGCAGCATATGTTTCTCAGGGTGATGGTTTGCCCGGCGTGAGCCCGAAACAAACTGATGATATCGAAGTGGCGGTGATTCGGCTAACCCTTCAGCTCTGAACCCGTTCGATATCGCACCAAGTCCGCCGATCTCGGTTTGTCGCTCTGTGTGTGACGTCGCGACGAACAGCTTGAACAAGTTCTTCTCGTCCGTGATCGCGCGGCTGAACGCGGCGCGGGACGATGGCGGCAACATTCGTGAGGCCTATGAGGCGATTCTCCTGGGAGAGGAGGGGGCGGCTCGACGCATGCCGAGCGACGTGGAGTTCGAGCAGGCGCTTAGGACGCGCGACCTCCATGCGTTTACGCGCGGCTTCTATCTGCTCGCTACGTGCATTCGAGAACAGCTGACATGCGAAGAAGCCGCTGGACCTCTCACGCGACACCCCCTCTATCGAGCACATCATGTTATTTGGTGCTCGCAAGTATGAATTGGCTCGAAATGGTTGCCACAATTTCGTAAGCAATCTTTTTCAGTGCTTCATATGAAATCCTGTAGAATACTTCGCAATAAAATTCCCAGATGAAAGATTATGTGTGGCTATTAACTTTCCAATCTCGGATGGATTGCTAAAGTGGCCAATTTGGGCGCACTCCTCCATGAATGAGCGGACGGCATCCTTTAGCTTGTCTAGTTTTTCTTGTGTAATTATTCTCGTTAAAGGATCGGGTGAACAGTCTTTATCAAAGATTGGGCTCGGATGAATTAAGACAGGAGTATAGGTGAATTCAATATTTGAATAGTGATTCTTAAACCAATTAATAGAGCCATTGAGCTGGTTACAATCGGATTTGCATATAAGCCCCGATACAGAATTACTCTTACATTCTATGATTAGGTAATGACCCTCACCAATCGCCCACAGGTTATCAGGGCCACTCCCCTCTTCTTTTTCGGGGCGAGAGGAAAGAAATCCCAGTAGTTCACCAAGTTTTTTAATCGAATCTTCGAATCTCTCCGCACTGTCTCTGCCTGGAGTGTTGCTAGTTGCAAAGGTGAGGTTTTCTAGGATTGCCTCAAGACCAATCCGTAGATTATTCGTATCTGATTCGTTGCGGAAATAGTCATAGATATATGTTAGCTGGGTCTTGTTGGAGCTAAACTGAAGGCGCCTCGGTACAATGCCTTCTATTGGTCGAATCACATTCTTATTTAGTTTGTGCGCAGCAAGTAACATCTCCTGGGCTTTGGTTTGATTGTCAAAATTCGTGTACTCAGCGGCTAACTGAAGATAGAAACCTGCAAGAAGGGCATCGGTGGAACCATCGTTGGAATTATTTATTCTCTTGTGCATGTCGCTAAGACTATTCATGATCTTTGCAGCTTCAGAATGATTGCCATCCCTTGCCGAATCAAAGGCTTCTCTAAGTCTTATAGTGTCGTTATCGACTTGAAGGCCTGCCTCATAAGTTAAGCCGTTGACGCATTCCCTGCTTATTCTGATCCATTCTTGATCTCTTTTAAGAATTAAATCGATAAGTTCAAAGGATTGCTGCACAGTGGGGTGATTATTCTCTTCAACTAGCAAATCCCAGATCCCCTTAGATAAATTGAATTGAGCCCGAGTTGCTTCGCTAAAGAAGCGGGCCCCGTCATTTCGTATCAGAAGATCGGCTAGATTCCTTTGCATTAATACAACTGCGCAGTAGTCGCTTCCTGAGCGAATTCCCCTTCCCATCCCTTGTTCGATTTTTTCCACTTTAATACGTTGGCTTCGCAGTTGATCACAGTTGGACCAGCCCAGATAGCGCTCATTCATAGTCTGATATTCAGGAATGCCATCAATCACTATAACTCGACACGCATCATCAGGAAGGTCAATGCCTTCATATCGATTGATGAAAATGGCACATCCCACGTGTCTTGACTTCATATCAGAAACAGTTTTAGAGATATTATCTTTTGTGACGACAATGTCTGCATAGCCCTCCGATTTCCACCAGTCGGCTCTCCACTTGGAGGGAACGATTACGGCCACATTATGTTCTTTAGACAGCTCATAGATATGTTGGGCGACCTCATCGTCGCTCACTTTTGGGTTGAGAACCTGTGGAAATACAATTAAGCGTTCTCCAAGATCATCTGCCTTTTCTGGTGTTATTACTGCTTTTACAAGTGTTTCGCTCTTTAGCCCTAAAGCAGTGACCAATGCATCATCTTCTGCAAGAGTCGCACTCATAAAAAGCCTGTATTGAGCGTGTCGATAACCTTGAATAAAATCGGATGGTAAGCATCGCGGTATTATTTCAATTGCCTGCTGAGAAACAGTGCATACGCATAGGTCAAATATATCATCTAACAATTCGTAGTTAAACTGCCTCTGTTCTTCATCTAGAGTTTCCCGGAGAATCTTTCCGATTTCCGTGCATTTTCTCTGCCACACGTAAAACGGGATTTGAACGAGAGCGTTTTGGTCATTCTCCTCTTTAATTCTACGAATCGGCTCTTTGTATGGATGATTATTTGATTCATAGAAGAGAGTGATTAAACGGTCATATGTAGTTGTATCGCTCTTGATTTGGATCTTGAATTGTTGCTTCATGATTTCAAGGCAGGCATGTACATCATCGAGAAGTATTGCCTGGGGGAAAACTGTTGCCCGTTTCCTGGGAGTACCGAAAACGCTTTGCCCATTGAAGAGCTTATGAATGGGGCAAACGAGGATACTATTGCCGGAAATGAAAAGATAATCATCCTGGTTCGTAGTCACATTAAGGCCAAGCTTCTTTGCCTCGCTACAAACTTGCTCTACAAGGTTGTTGGTGGGGGCAAAGTAGACCACGCAACGCGCCCCTTGACTGTTCAAATACTTCAAGAGAATGAGTCCAACGACAGTTTTGCCGCTGCCCGTATTCATCTTTATTATTGAGTTCGATTTATCAGATAACTGCGTCCATGCTTTCCAAACCTCAGCCTGGACATCCCGGGGGTATTTGTACGCAGCGTCCCTTTCAGAGAGCGACATAAAGATGTCACGGGGACTTAGGGTATTGTTTTCGTGCTTTTTGCTTAGTGAAGATAGGTTAATCATCAAAATTACCTCCAGACGAGAGGGCGTTGATGAAACAGTCACGAATTACAAGTGACTTGCCTTATGAATATAATGGTTGCAGCGTTACTCGATACTTCAATACCACTACTCGCTCTATGAATGGCCGTGATTGTATTGCAGGCGGCAGGCAGAAGTAATCTCACGTCGAGCACCCTTGTCTCTATTGAAATAATACGCAGAGGCAGCAAAGTGTGAATTGCCTTATCAGACCCCACGTCTCTAGGGATATTCATCCAATCGAACTTACATTTTGTTTCCATAGATTGCAGCAGGGAGATTAACGTCCAAGTTTCCAACCTAGATTCTGGGGTAATGTTCAAGGTGACGCTTCGAGAGGGGAGTCCACTATACCGACACTTCGTGACTGCGTCTACGGCCAGGCGGTGGCCGACGCGCTGGGCGTGCCGTATGAGTTCCGTCCGCGCGGCTCGTTCCGCTGCACGGATACGGTCGGCCACGGCAGCCACGACCAGCCTGCCGGCACGTGGAGTGACGACACGTCGATGGTGCTCGCGATCTGCGACAGCTACCGCGAGCTGGGGCGCATTGACGTCGAGAACGTCCGCGGGCGCTTCGTGCGGCGGTATGGCGAGGGCGCCTACACGGTCGACGGGCTCTTCGACGTCGGCAACGCCACGCGCGAGGCGCTCGAGCGCGGGCACGGCCTTGCGGGGGAGTGGGACAACGGCAACGGCTCGCTCATGCGCACGGTCCCGCTCGCGTTCACCGGCGCCACCGACGACGAGGTGCGCGCCGTCTCCGCGATCACGCACGCGCACCCTACGTCCACGGAGGCGTGCGTTGCCATGGTGCATATCGCGCGGGGCCTCATCTCCGGCGCGAGCCCGGCGGACGTGGCGGGCGACGTCGTTGCGCGACCCGTGGATGAAATCCGTTCCGGTGGCTTCGTGCGCGACACCTTCGACGCCGCGCTCTGGTGCCTGGCCAACACGTCGAGCTACGCCGAGTGCGCGCTCGTTGCGGTGAACCTCGGGGACGACACGGACACCACGGCCGCCGTCGCCGGAGCGCTCGCCGGCATCGTCTACGGCATCGAGGGGATCCCGTCCGAGTGGCTCGACAAGCTGCGGGGCAAGGACCTGATCGAGAGCTGTCTGTTCTGGGGGTAAGCGGTAATAACTCCGTTTTGCGCACGCTTGAAACCTCGACTGCTTTGCATGTTGCGCTCAAGATTGCTCGCGAGTCCTTCTTAGTTGAGACCAACGTTTCAATACGCATCCCTGGCCGTTGCGTACTATACTATGTAATCATATGATTACACTCAGCTCGAGAGGAGGGTGATGGACCAAAGGACTTTGTTTCTGCGGCAGGTCAAGCTGTTCGTCGAAAAGCACGGGTTCATTCTCGTCCCTCGAGAGCAGAACATCTCATTCATGGCCGAGCATGGTATGACGGTAGATGACCTGAGGCGAGTGATTCTCTCGCTAGAGCCGAAGGACATGTTCGATGGGCCGGAGCCAGACGGGGACCCTCGACGCGCTGAGAAGTGGACCGTGGCGGAATTCTCGCCGGAGTATGAGAAAGAGACGCTGTATCTGAAGTTGTCTGTTCGAACGGACGTGGAGCGATGTAAGTGCTTGTCGGTAAAGCTGTATGTGGACCGACGGGGGACGAGGGAATGAACGCAGAGAAGACGCTGAACACATACTGTCCCGAATGCGACCGTGAGGTCGACGCTCGGCTCGAGCGCAAGATCGAGACGCTGTCCGTCAAGGGCGAACAGACCTCCTATGATGCCGAGGTGGCCGTCTGCCCATGCTGCGGCGAGGAGATTGGCGACTCCCGCGTCGAGGAGGGCAACCTGCGCCGCGCATACTCCGCCTATTGCGCGGCTCATGGCCTCATGGCCCCCGACGAGGTCAAGGAGCTTAGGAACAGCTATGGCCTGTCCCTGCGTGAGTTCAGTAAGTTCCTTGGCTTTGGCGAGCAGACGATTGCCCGCTACGAGGCGGGCGCAATCCCCGACGACTCGCACAACACCATGCTCAAGCTTGCTTCGACGGCAGAGGGAGCGGCTTCCCTACTGTCGGTTAGGGAGAATCAGCTGAGTGAGAGGATTGCGTCGGCGGTTCGCCGGTTCATCGAGAATAGGGTTTCGTTCTCTGAGCTGGCTGCGGCTTTTGCTGCGTATCAGTGGCCGACTCAGGAGATGGTGACGCCGAGTGGTCGCAATGGTTTCCGCTCCTTTAGCAAGGAGCGCGTGGCGGCCGTGGTGTGCGAGCTCGCCGCTCGTTGCAAGCACCTCTACAAGACAAAACTCCAGAAGGCGATGTTCTTTGTCGACTTTCTCTGCTATGCAAGGACGTCTCGATCCATGACTGGTCTTGCATACGCACATGCGGACTATGGTCCCGTAATGGACGGCAGGGATAGAATCGTTGCTGAGCTTCAAGATGGGGGTTTCGTTGAGCTCGTGGAGAAGGGCTGGGGGGAGGTCGTGGTTCCCACGCAATGCCCAAAAGGAGTTCTCAGCGAGGACGAGGTTCGGCTTGTCGATGAGGTTGCCGATTTCGTTAATTCGTTTCAGACGTCCAAAGAAATCTCGTCCTTCTCGCACGAACTTGACGCGTGGAGCGATACCGATAATGGCCAGCTTATCGAATACGATTCAAATGCGGGGCAGGTAGAGGCAGCAATTAAGCGTCGGATGGGACGATAGCTTCTTATCGATGGGGCGACGTAAATCATCCGAGCGTTCTCGCAGACTGTCTGTAGGGACTACTTCCCGAGTGGAGTTTGCCTGAAAGCTAAAAAACTGTATTAAATGGTACTGTGGAGCAGGTGACTCAAAGCTTTAGTATCCTTGTTCCCTTGGCCCCTTCTTGCAGAATGGGCACCCTTTCCCACCGTTAATTCTGGCTGAGGCAGACCCGAGCCAGACATGGCTGGGGTTATTGCAGCAACACCCACTCTCCTCGACTTCGAGTGGGTGTTGCTGCCATCATCTCACTGCGAGTTCCCGTAGTGTGCTCGTAGACAGATCCCGTTGCAGGGGGCTCCTCTCGGGGGTTTTCTTTTGCTTTGTGATTGCTATACTGCTATACAACCAAGTGAGGTGATGGGCATGCCTGCGACAAACGCAGCGCTAACAGCACGTCTGACGCAGATGAACACGCGCATAGATTCTGGGCTCAAGGAAGCCGGCGACGCGGTGCTTGCGCGCCTTGGCTACACGCCCTCGGCGGCGGTGCGCGGGCTCTGGCGATTCGTGGTGGACCACCAGGATGACGCTGCGGCCGTACGTGAGGTTATAGAGCCCGACGCTGCCTCTGCGCTCTCCGACGAGGCGTCCCGGAAGGCGGCGGCGATTTCCGATCTACGGTCTCTGTATGAGCAGACGGCCTGCGAGCTTGGCATCCCCAGCAATGCCGAAGCAGATCTCCCGTCCTGGGACGACCTTCGCGAGGACTGGTACGCCGAGCGCCTTGAGGGGGAGGTGTAGATGTCGCAGCCGTCGCGCGTTCTTCTCGACACCAACGTCTGGCTCGACGCGTTCGACGGCGCGCGACCGCGCTCCCGTGTGGCAAGCGAGCTGCTCAGTGTCTGCGTGCGCAAGGGAATCGAGCTGCTCTACGCGGTCGGCACGGCAAAGGATGTGTACTACCTCGTGGGCGCCTCGCTCAAGCGCCAGGCGCGGGCGGCGGGGGAGACGCTCTCTAAAGGGCAGGCGCGCGCTGCATCCGCCTACGCGACGGCATGCGTGGCAAACATGGACGAGATTGCAACGGCCGTGGGCGCCGACTCGTCTGACGTCTGGCTCGCTAGGAAGTACCAGCGCATCCACGAAGACTTCGAGGACTGTCTCGTGCTCGCCGCCGCGCAGCGCGCAAGGGCGGACTTCCTCGTGACGAGCGACGAGGCGCTCCTGCGCCATGCTCCCGTGGCAGCGCTCTCGGTCGACGACTTCCTTGCGCTGGTGGGGGAGTAGTCTGCCCCGAAGGGCCCCAGAATCTCAAGGTGGAGGGGCTGGCTGGAGGAGAGGGCCAAGTTGTTTCGCGAGCGGCCGGGTGACGGCGCTCGGGCTCTGCGTCCACCGTTGTTCCGTTTTTACCCACTTCGTTTTACTCAAATAAATTGACTCAAAAAATTTGAGTCAAAATAGCTGAGTGAATTGGGCCCTGCACGACAAGTGCTGTTCTTCTCGCTGCGTATCTGTCCGTCCTGCTAGCATCACCCCAAGACCGAAGCGGGAGGTCACCATGCCGTTCTCCATCGTTCGCAACGACATCGCGCGCGTGCGCGCCGACGTGCTCGTCAACGCCGCCAACGAGCGACTTGCCGCCGGAGGCGGGGTCTGCGGGGCGATCTTCGACGGCGCGGGCGCGCGCGAGATGGCTGCCGCATGCGCGCAGATCGGGCGCTGCCCCACGGGCTCGGCGGTGGTCACGCCGGGCTTTGACCTACCGTGCCGCTGGGTGGTCCACGCGGTGGGCCCCATCTGGCGAGGTGGGACGCACGGCGAGAGGGAGCTCCTGCGGAGCTGCTACCGCAGCGTGTTCGCCGAGGTGGAGCGCCTGGGTGCGACCTCGGTGGCGTTCCCGCTCATATCCGCCGGCATCTTCGGCTACCCCGTGCGCAAGGCGCTCGACGTGGCCCGTGCGGAGGTGTCAGCGTTTCTCGACGACCACCCGGACGTGGAGGTGACGCTCGTCGTCTTCACGCGCGACGTGGTGGCGCAGGGCGTGGCGCTCCTGGGCGAGCTGCGCGAGTACGTGGACGACGCATACGTGGACAACAGCCCGCACCTGTACGACCGCTCCGCCGAGCTCCGCGAGCTCTGCGTCCCCGAGGCGTACCCCACCGCGGCGCCCGCGCCCGCCCCAACCCCCAGTGCCCCGGTCACGCCCGACGAGCTCGCCGAGCGCCTGGCGCACCTGGACGCGTCCTTCTCGGATGCGCTTCTCGCGCTGATAGACGAGCGCGGGCTCACCGACGCCCAGGTCTACCGCCGGGCAAACCTCAGCCGCCAGCTCTTTTCCAAGATCCGCTCCAAGCCCGACTACCGGCCGAGCAAACCCACGGCGGTGGCGCTGGCGCTCGCGCTCGGCCTCACGCTGCCGCAGACGCAGGAGCTTCTCGCCCACGCCGGGCTCACGCTCTCGCGCAGCAGCAAGTTCGACGTGATCGTCGAGTTCTACCTCGCGCGCGGCGTCCACGACGTCATGACCGTGAACGAGGCTCTCTTCGCCTTTGACCAGCCGCTTCTCGGCTCGCAGTAGGCGCGGGCGCTCCGCGCGCCAGATGTCGCCCGGCGGTTTACCTTTGCGTCGGCCCCTCCGCGTAGCCTTCATGTCGTCAGGTTGCCTGCGACAAGGGAGGCAGCAATGCGCACGGAGATCGTCTTCATCCTGGACGCGAGCGGTTCGATGGCGGGGCTCGAGGCAGACGCGGTCGGCGGCTTCAACAGCCTCATCGAGAAGAACCGGGAGGAGCCGGGGGAGGCGGTGGTGTCCACGGTGCTCTTCTCAGACGGCTCGCGCGTCCTGCACGACCGGCTCGACATCCGCGAGGTGCCGCGGCTCACGAGGCGCGACTACGAGTGCTGCGGGTGCACGGCGCTTCTCGACGCCGTGGGCGGTGCCATCAGGCACGTTGACCTGGTCCAGAGCGTGCAGCCCAAGGGCTACGAGGCGGACCGGGTGCTCTTCGTCATCACCACCGACGGCCAGGAGAACGCGAGCCGTCGCTACACGTACCCGCAGGTCAAGCGCATGATCGAGGAGCACCGGCAGAGGGGCTGGGAGTTCCTGTTCATCGGGGCCAACATCGACGCGGCGGCGGAGGCGGCGAGCTTGGGCATCGCGCCCGAGCGCGCGGCCGACTACGTGGCGGACGGCCGCGGGACCGGGGTGCTCTACGAGGCCGTGGCGTCCGCGGTGGCCGAGGTGCGCGCGTGCCCGCCCAACGCCGCGATGGGCGACGCGTGGCGCGCGGGACTCGACGCGGACGTGCGCGAGCGGAGGCGGTAGGCGCGCAAGGCCAAGGCCGCCAGGTAGCGCCGG
>JFBN01561509.1_pt1 | contig 26937 bp, 20 predicted proteins | sample 768741 | NCBI WGS metagenome assembly JFBN01 (sample SAMN01983846, study PRJNA193217) | chicken gut metagenome | biome: terrestrial biome; isolation source: ceca of Broiler chicken | host: Gallus gallus | place: United Kingdom: England | collected 2010-09-07
GCACGGGAGGAAGGACGGCAGAGAGGGAGATTCCTGTATGGGAGCAGAGAGACGATTACAGGAGCCGGTGTCTGTATATGCGGGTGCCGGGAATTTTAATGTCTGTACCCTTTATTGAGAAGAAAAGAGGGATGAGAAAACGGCGGCATCACCGCGTTTCCTTTATTTTATCTATAATAAATATATTTTCTCTTATAAGAAGAGGCAGAGCCTGAGGCTCCGGTACAAACCACACAAAAAAGCGCCCATACAGGGGGCGCTTTTTCTGATGGGTACATACAGTCAGGCATCGGGATGAGTCAGCTCGAGGAGCTCTTCCATGGCTTCCGGCGTACGGATGCCGGGGTTCAGGAGGAACAGGTCCTGCGGCAGAAAGTGGACCCGGTTTTCCCGGACGGCCTTTACCTGCGACCAGGCAGGATTGTTCCGCATTTCCTCATTGAGCTTGTCGCTGATGGCATCTCTGTTGCCCATGGTGACGATGAAGATGATGTCCGGATCATCGGCGGCGAGCTGCTCGAGAGAGTAGGGCACCGTTTTGCCGGACACGTTCAGCTCCTTGTGGGCGGTCACCACGTTGGTCATATGCAGCGCTTCCGCCATGGCGGCGCAGATGGAAGAGGACGTTTCTGCGGTGACATCCTTTCCTGTGGCGCGGAGAATGGCGATCCGCACAGGCGGATATTGCGCACTCTTTTCCGTGACGGCCTTCATTTTCGCTTCATAGTCAGCGATGGCGGCGGCGGCCTGATCCTGGGTACCGTAGATTTCGCCGAGGAATTTCATGAGCGGCACATTGTCGTCGATGCCGTCATAGGTGACGAAAAGATAGGGGATCTGGCTGCTCTCCAGCAGGGATTTCAGGCGCTGGTTCTGGGTGGTTTCCCCGAGGACCAGATCCGGTGTGAGGGAAGCGAGCTTTTCCATGTCAATGTGCTGGGTCTGTCCCAGCTCCGGCAGACTGCGCGCTTCGTCGGGAATCGGATTTTTGGTGGTCGGCCGGGCAACGGGATGGCCTCCTACCGCAAAGGACAGATTGAGCAGCGGTGTGGTGAGCGGCACGATGCGCTGCGGCGTCGCCTTGACGGTGATGGTCTGGTCCTTGTAGGTATAGGTGGTCCCGGTCGCCGGTGCGGCCGTATCGGGACCGCAGGCGGTGAGGACCGCGGCGGCCGCAAGGGCCAGAACGAGTGCGACAGATTTTCTCATGAGAGCCTCCTTGTGTGATATCTGTTTGTATTGTAAATGCTTTCTGCGGAATTTCAAAGAAAAATGCCTCTGCCGGAGCAGAGGCAAAGAGGGACGCAGCGTCTGCGGTCCGATTATTTCAGCGCAGCGACCGCTTCGTTGGCGCGGTCTACATAGATATCGCGGATGGCGGCATTTTCACCGAGGCCGTGGAGATAGGTGTCGACGGTGAGCCCTTCCGCTTCCAGGATGCTCTTGTGGCTGTCCGGTTCGGAGCCTGCCATATCGTTGTTGGCGTGATCCCCGGCGACCATCATGATCGGCATCAGCGTGACGTGCTTGATGCCCTTTCTCTTCAGATGGGGAATGACGTCATCCAGATTCGGACGGCCTTCGACGGAGTAGACATATACATTGTTCAGGCCCAGTTCATGGATGCGGTCCTGAATGACGGAGTAGTACGCATTGGCCGGATGGGGCGTGCCGTGAGCCATGAGAAGAACGGCATCTTCAGGGCCGATTTTCGGGAACTGGGTGGAGAGAGCGTTCAGGAAATCCACGACCTGATCCGGTTCGCCTTCCGTTCCCTGGAAGTACATCAGCGGCGTAGCCAGGGAAATTTCCTTGAAATCCTGAGCATACTGCTTGGTGACGATGCTGTCATAGAGGTATTCCATGCCGGGGATGACATCGAGGGAGACTACAGCCACGCGGGTATAGCCTTCGGCCTTGAGTTTTTCAAAGGCTTCTTCCGGGGTCAGCTTCTGGATGCCTTCCTTGGCTTTTACACGGTCGATGATGATGTGGCTGGTGTAGGCTTCAAAGACAGGAATATCCGGATGGGCCTGCTGGATGGCTTTTTCCACGGCGTCGATGGTCTTGGCGCGGGTATCCGTATAGGTGGTGCCGAAGGTCATGACGAGGATGGCATCTTTATTTTCTTTGGAAGCCAGTGCCGGATTGCCGCCGGTCCATACGCCGATGGTGGAGGCTTCGCGGAGAGCGGGGGTGACGTCCCGGACCTCGGAGCTGAGTTCATACGCGCTGACGTTCAGGCTGAGTGCCGCCGTGCAGAGTGCCGCCATGGAAAGGGAGAGAAGCGTTTTCATGTTACTTTTCATAGAAAGTCCTCCTTCTACGCTGAAATCATTCGCGTATGCCGGGCTTTCCCTATACCGTTTCCGGTTCCCGGCATGCGTTGTTCCGCAGGGATTCCTGTGATGTTTTTATATTAATGGTTTTGTAGAATAATGTCAATGAAAAATTATAAAAAGATAAGAAATGGGATACACCAAAGATGAAACAGGACAGACAGGCACGGTGTTTTCCGGAGGGAGCGTGGTAGGGGCGAAAGGCCGCCGGAACCGGCATAAGAATTCATTTTTGAATTTTCAGAAATATATGAATCCATATTAGAAAAACAGGAAGAAAAATGAGAAAATAATATTTTAGAATAAAGGAACAGCTCTTAGAACTAAAACAGAAAAAATCCCGTAAATATCGATAAAAATAGAAATAAACGAAAATAATTCTCATGTATAGATAAAATATAGAACAGGTAATAGAAATTGTTATCAATTCAAAAATTAGAAAATTATAGACAAATTAGAAAATGACTGGTATAGTAAGGACGGTATAACGTCCCGGGCAGAGCCGGAGGAAACATGGACACCCGGCGCAGGATCTCGGGACGGATGTTTTCCGTCGTTTTTTGCAAAGGAGCGAAGAACCATGAAAAAAATGTTGGCCATGGCAGCGGCAGCTGCACTGGCAGCCGGTGCTTCCGTATCGGCCGCCAATCCGTTTTCCGATGTAAATCCGTCTGACTGGGCGTATCAGGCTGTAGAAGACCTGTCCGCAGAGGGCATCGTGGAAGGCTATCCGGACGGCACCTTCGGCGGCCAGAAGAACATCACCCGTTACGAAATGGCGCAGATCATTGCCCGCCTGATGGCAAAGGAAGACCAGTACAATGCGGAACAGCGAGCCACCATCGATAAGCTCGCTGCAGAATATGCCGATGAACTGGACAGCCTCGGCGTACGTGTATCCAATCTGGAAAAGAAAGTGGGCAACATCTCCTGGAGCGGCGATGCCCGCATGCAGTATCAGGATCACGGAGACTCCGGTGAGGACTCCTGGGGCGCCCGTGCCCGCATCAATGTGTCCGGCCAGGTCAATGACAAGGTCACCGTGGAAGGCCGTCTCGTGGCAGAATCGGACCTGAAGGGCAATGACGCGTATGTTGACGGGGCAGACGACGGCAATGTCATCATGGACCGCGTTCATGTGGTATATACGCCGAGTGATGCCTTTTTCATCGATATGGGCCGCACCGGCGTGGGCCTGTCCCAGACGGGCATCTTCATGGATGAGGACGGCATATTCGACGGCATCACCGCCGGTTACGGCACGGACAGCTTCTTTGCCCAGGCCGGCTTCGGGCGCTTTGACGGTGGAACGGAAGAATTTAACCTGCATGATTATGACGCCTGGTTCGTCAAGGCCGGCGGTCAGATCGCCAATACGGTCGATCTGTCTGCGTTCTATTTACAGTATCAGAGCGAAGGCAAACCGAAACCCGCTTCGTACGTGGATGACGTAGCCGTGTGGGGCGTGGGCGCCGCCATTCCGCTGGGCAGCCAGTTTGTCATTGACGGCGATTATATCAAACATGCCGACGATGTGACCGATGACGCTTCCCTGTGGACCGCAGGCCTGACCTACGGCGAAGTGGATACGGAAGCGCCGGGCTCTTTCTCTCTGGGCGTTCACTATGCGGATGTGGATGCCGGTGCCTATCTGGGCGGCAATTCCGCATGGGACATGACGGACCAGCTGGAATATTCCCTGACGAAGGGCGCTAAATTCTGGATGGCCAAGGCCGGTGTGGCAGTCATGCAGAATGTGGAACTGGATGCGTACTACTACTTCGCCGGAGAATCCAAAACGGCCGGAGAAGCAGATCCGGATGATACCTTCGGCATCGAGCTGAATTATTTCTTCTGATACAGAAAGCGGCAGCTGCCGGCAGGACACGAAAAAGACAGGAATGGAATTCCTGTCTTTTTTTTGCGTTTATTGACGCGGTACGGGCACGGCTTCCTTCAGACGGAAGGACCAGAGGCAGAGCGCCTCCACGGGCTTCCGGAAGATCCGTTCCGCGGCTGCGCCGTAGATCTGGAGCTGGCGGTGATAATGGTCCCGCAGCTGCGCGGCATCCGCCACGTGATCGGTTTTGTAGTCGATCACCGTGAGGCGTCCGTCCTTTTCGAGGAGGCAGTCCATGGCGCCCTGAAGGAAAATGGTCTCCTCCGGCCCGCAGTCCGGGTAAAAGGCCCGGGCGGGGAGAAGGAGGGAAAAGGGCATTTCCTTCCGGATGACGGAGGCAGTCCGCATGAGCTCGCCCAGCGGGCTCTGCAGGAAGGCCAGAATGTCATATACAGGGCGGCCGCCGCGGCTGCTTCCAAGGAGGATGCGCGATTCCTCCTCAGTGAAGCGGCGGAGCGCTGTGAGGCGGGTAATCTCTTCGGAAATGGCGGCCGGATCAGCGGGCAGCCGGGCCAGATCGAGCTGTTCCATGGCCTTGTGCATGAGCGTGCCATAGACGGCGCCGCTGTACCGGTCGACCTCTTCCGCCAGAAAGGCGGGCGGCGCGGCGAAATCCGGCGGGAGCGGGCTTTTTTCGGGGATCTCCTCGGCGAGGAGGCGGGAGGGCATGTCCTCCTCCTTGTCGGCTTCCGCCAGCTGGACCGCCGCGGTGGCAGTGAGCTTGGCCGGCGCCTGCACCGCACCGGGATGGCCGTAGGTCCAGCGGAGCTGCCGGTCGAGCCATTCCGGCGCGGGAGCGGCGGGGGCACGGAGGAACTGCGCTGCGGCGGTGCTGTCCTCCGGATGGAGCGTTTCCGCCATTTCCTCGGTCTCGCCCGGCTTAAGATAGTCTCCCACGGGATGGAGCTGGAAATGGAACCGGGGTGCCGCATCCTTTTCCTCAACCACGTAGGCGGGGCTGCCGGAGACATGCTGCCAGAGGCTCTCCATGGTGCGGCTCCGCGCGGCGGCAGGGATGATCCAGTCGAGGAAGCACCGCGCCGAGGTGATGCGCCACGACGGGAGCGGCGTGAGCTCCCGGCTGCTGCCCTCGAGGCCCTGTGTCCACGACCGGAGCGCCGCGGCGCCGTTTTTCACGGAGCCGGTGATGATGAGGCGGTCCCGGGCGCGGGTCATGGCCACATAGAGCAGGCGCGCTTCCTCGGCGAGGCTTTCCCGCAGGATGGACTGGCGCACGGCGTACCAGCGGAGCGTGGGCCAGCGGCAGAGATCGTCCCGGTCGAAGCGCTGGAGGCCGAGGCCCTGCGTCTTGTGGAGGAGGGCGATCTGGTCGAGGTCCTTCAGATTGAACCGGGACCCCGTGCCGGCGAGGAAGACCACCGGGAACTCGAGGCCCTTGCTCTTGTGGATGGTCATGATGCGCACCGCATCGGCCTCCATGGGAGGCGCGGCGGTCTGGCGCAGGCGGGAGCTGCTGTCGGCGGTCTGCTGCAGGTAGGTGAGGAACCGGTAGAGGCCGCTGATGGACTGCTCGTCCCATGTGCGGGCCGTCTCGTAGAAGGCATCGAGGCGGGCCCGGCGGAAGGCGCTGTCCGGAAGGCCTGACAGATAAGACAGATAGTCCGTATCGCGGAGGATGGTCTCAATGAGCGGCGCCGCGCCGGTCTGCCGGGACAGGGCGTGCCAGCGGCGGTACCGGTCGAGGAAGCGGATTACCCGCAGAGCCTGTCCGCTCCGGAGCAGCTCCGACGCCTGATGGAGCGCTTCCCAGAGGGAGGTGCGGTTCTGCAGACGCAGCCGGGCGAGGGATTCCTCATCGAGGCCGACGAAATAGGAGCGGAGGACGGCGGCGAGCGCCAGATCCTGCCGGGGATTGTCGATGATCCGGAGCAGCGCCCACAGGATCTGTACCTCCGTGGAGGCAAAGAAATCATCGGTCTGGCTGCACACGGCGGGGATATTCTGATCGCGGAGCGCCTGCAGGAGCAGCGGCGCCTTCCGGTCGACCGCGCGGAGCAGGATGACGATGTCCCCGTAGCGGATGGGGCGGAAGGTCCCGTCCTTTTCCATGACCTGCGCGCCGTCCCGGAAAAAGCCGGCGATGCGACCGGCGATCATCCGCGCTTCCAGATCGGTCTTGTCCAGATCTTCGCCGGTCTCCTCTTCCTTTTCGGACTGGTCGGCCAGATCGAGGAGCTCGATGTCCGTTCCGCCGCCGATATATGAGTCCGGGGGTGCCCCTGCGCTGCGGCCGGGATGGAGCGCTTCGGCGTCGCCGTAGTCCAGCTCCAGCGCCGTGCGGCCTCCTTCCGTGCGGAGAAGCTGGCGGAAGATGAAATTGACGGCGGAGAGCACCGCAGGATCGCTGCGGAAATTCTGGTTCAGGTCGATGCGACGCCCGGTGCCGTTCTCCCGGAAGCCGGTGTATTTGGTGAGGAAAATGCCCGGGTCTGCCTGGCGGAACCGGTAGATGCTCTGCTTGATGTCCCCTACGAGGAAGCGGTTCTTCCCGTCGGAAATGAGAGCGGTGATGAGCTCCTGCAGGTCATTCGTGTCCTGGTATTCATCCACCATGACCTCCCGGTATTTCTTCTGCAGCGCCAGCGCCGTCTCGGAACGGACCGGGTGGTCCGGCGTGCTGCTCTTGTCGAGGAGCAGGGAGAGCACGAGGTGCTCCGTATCGTTGAATTCCAGCAGTCCTTCCTTTTTCTTGCGCTGTTCATAAGCGTCGGAGAAATCGAGGAGCACCTCCGAGAGCACCTCCGCCAGCGGCCGGGTGGCGGCAAGGTCGGAGACCCACTGCGCATCGGGAATGGAGAAGCAGCTTTCCGCCAGGTCCTTCACCTCTTTTTTGACGCTGTCCCGGAGCGTCTGGATCTCCCCTTTCAGCTCGTCGAAGCGGAGCGGGTCCAGGGACTGGGCACGGCGCACGGCGGGCAGGCGGCCGAAGATATCCATGGAGAGGAGGCGGCGCCAGCTGCTCCAGGTCTCTCCGTCCTCAGTGAGGAGCAGAGTGAGCGCCGTATGTTCCGTGCCGAGGGCATCGCGGTAGGGAGCCAGGGCTTCGTCCTCGTCGGCGAGCTGGACGATGCGATGGTACCGGCTGCACCAGGCGCGGGCCTTGTCCCGGAAATCGGCGAGGAGCTCCGCGGTCCACGGGAAATCATCGGGGCCGGCAGCGCCGGAATCCTCATAGGGCAGCGGGAACCGGCGGAGAAAGTCCTCCGGGAAGGCCAGCGACCGGGAGAAGCTGTAGATGCGGAGAATTTCACTGCGGAGCTTCTCATCCTCATAGCCGGAGGAGAAAAGGCCGGTCAGGTCGCGGAAGCGGGGGTCGTCCTTTTCATACCACCGGAGAAGCACCCCGGACAGCACGTCCTCCTGCAGGAGCTTCTTTTCATTGTCATCGGAGAGGATGCGGAAGTTCGGATCGATGTCGAGCAGGTAGAAATACTGGCGGAGCACGGACTGGCAGAAGGCGTCGATGGTGGAGATGGAGGCGCTGCCGAGAAGGGTGAGCTGCCGCTGGAGCCACGCCGCGCGGCGGGCATTTTCCTCCGAAGGACGGGCTTCCAGCGCTCTGGCGGCCTCTGACAGACGATCCGAGAGGGAGGCACCCACGCGGCTCCGCATTTCTGCCGCGGCGGAGCGGGTGAAGGTGAGCACCAGAAAGGCGTTCACGTCCACCGGGTCCTCCGGATCGGTGATGCGCCGGAGGATGCGCTCCACCAGCACGGCGGTCTTGCCGCTTCCGGCAGCGGCGGAGAGGAGCAGATCGCTGCCCCGCGCATTGAGCGCTTCCTCCTGCGCCGGGGTCCATTTCATGGCGCTCATGGCTGTTCCTCCTTTCCTGCGTCCGCGAGAAGTGTTTTCCGGATCTCTCCGTCGCGGGCGGAGGGGAGATCCTCATACCGGTTGTCCCGGAATTTCAGATCGAAGCGGCAGATGCTCCGGTAGTCGCACCACTGGCACGGCGTCTGCCCTTTATAGCGGACGGGGCGGATGGGGAAGCGGCCCCGGCGGAGCTCGCCGTACAGGCCGGTGAGGCGGCGCTTCACCGTATCGAAGAGCGCCCGCATTTCCTCCATGGTGAGCACCGGCGCGGTGGACTTGTAGCCGCCGCTCTTTTTATAGCCTACGGGAAGGACGGAGTCCTCCGTGCCCAGCCGGCTGTCGAGGGCGGAGAGGATCGCATCATCCGCGAGAAAATAGCCGCGGAGGCCTTTGGGCGGGGCGGCCGGGACGCCCCCGGCGGGTACGGCGACGCTCCGGGTGCCGCTCTGTAAATAGATGTAGAGCAGGGCCCCCGGCAGGAGCGGCTCATTACTGCTTTCCAGCACGGCCATCAGGTAGGTGATGAGCTGGAGGCGGTAGCCGGCGGTGATCTCCGCCAGCGTGAGGTCCGGCGTGCCGGTCTTGTAGTCGGTGACGACCGCTGCGCCGGCGGCGTGGTCCACGCGGTCGATGTGGCATTCAATGAGGAAATCCGACCGGGCGTCCGCTTCCAGACGGAGGCGGAAGGTGCTCTCCATGGCGACCGTATCGGCGCTGCTGCTGCGGCTCCAGTCGCGGAGGCGGCGCAGGGTGGAGCGGAAGGTGTGGTCCAGCGCGCGCCGGGTGTACTGCGCGGCCGCGTCGGAGAGGAGCGCTCCCGATTTGACCCGCGGCGCCACCTTGTCCGCAATGGAGGCGGCGAGGCTGTCGATGTCCGCGTCGGTGGCATCCCGCCACTGTTTCCGCTGCTGTTTCAGGCATTCCCCGAAGCTGTGGAGGCCGGCGTGGAGATAATTGCCGTAGTCCCGGGAGTCGAGGCGGCTCTGGTCGCGGTCCTCCAGATGCAGGCCGTACCGCAGGAAATACTGGTAGGGGCAGCGGCGGTAGGTCTCCAGCTGGGATACGGAGAGCTTCACGGGTTTCCGCTTCAGGAAGAGCTGGCGCACCACGTCAGGGGGCAGCTCCGCCGACACATTCCGATAGGAGAAGCCCTGCACCTTCCGCGTGAGGAGACGCGCCGTTTCCGGCCGGGCAAGGGCCCAGGAGCGGAGCTGATCCCACAGGGAGCCGGGCGTCGGCACAGCCTCCCGGAGCACCCCCGGCAGGAGGGACAGGGCCTGTTCGGGATTTACGAGGAAGGACGGATCGTCCGTATCCGGCGCGGGAAGCGCCGCCTGACGGGCCGCGGTGGTGTAGCCGAGGGCTTCCATGCGGGCCACGCACGGCGAGAGCGCCGCGGCGTTGCCGTCATTGTCGGAGGAGGACCAGGAAATGTAGAGGGCCTGCCGCGCCCGGGTGAGGGCGAGATAGGTATAGAATTCCTCCTGATAGATGAGGGACATCAGTCCCGGGCCGACGGTGAGGCCGCCCTGGGAGCGGAGCGTCCGCGTTTCCGCCTCGGAGAGGAGGCCCGATTCCTCGATGCGTGCCGGAAATTCTCCTTCGGCGGCGCCGAGAAGAAAGACCGCCTTGCCTTCCATGGCGTAGCCCCGGTCCACCGTGGTGACGGTCACATGGTCCAGCGTGGGCGGGATCATGGAGAAGGTCAGCGAGGCCAGCCCGTCCTCCGCCATGGACAGAAATTCCGCGGCGGGCACGGCGTCATCTCCGGCGGCCTTCACCAGATCGTCCAGCAGAAGGAGCAGCTTTTTCCACACCTGCACGTGGGGCCGCTCCTTCGTCTCCGAGTAGGCCGCCTCATCCCAGCGGGCGAGCGTGTCCGGCACGCCCTCCGCCATGAGCCGGCGGTAGAGCACGGCGCACTTGTCCCGCACGGTTTTGGCAGTGCGCCATTCGTCCTCGAGGGGGATGAGGAACTGCAGGAGCTTTTCCCGGCAGCGGTTCATGCTGTTCAGCTCCTCCAGCTCCTGCGGTGTGGGCATATCGTTGTCGCTTTCCAGATGGAAGGGATGATGGAATTTCCACACCGACTGCCACTGGCTGCGGCGGATGCCAACGCAGAGCACGTAATTTTCGAGCCGGTCCACTTCCTCCGGGCTGAAGGTGCGGAGCAGGTCCGTCTTCAGGATCTGGAAGAGCAGCTCCTTCGTCCAGCCTTGCCACGGCCCCTTTTCCCCGGCGGCGAGGAAGCGGAGCAGCGCGTCCGTGAGGACCACCAGAGGATGATTCTTCATGGAGCGCCGCCGGTCGATGAAGGCGGGAATATGGCACGCCTCAAAGCTGCGGCGCACGATGTCGGCGTAGGCGTCGGCATTGCGGAGCAGCACGAGGATGTCCCGCCAGCGGAAGCCCTTTTCCCGCACGAGGAGGGCGATGCGCCGGGCGGCGTCATCCGCCTCGGCCTGCCGGGATGGCGCCTCGGTCACGTAGACGCCCTGCTCGGGGAGCGTCCTCGTGGCGGAGGGATAGCGGCAGGGGCCTGGGAAGGGGCGGAAGAACTGCTCCGCCAGCTCACGCACGCGGGGACAGGTGTAGCGGTGGGGCTCGGTGAGAACGATGCGGTCAGATCGGCCGGCGGCTTTCTCGAGGGCTTCCCACATGCGGTACGGCCGGTCGAAGAGCGTGTAGCCGGCGGCCTGCTCCGGCGCATCCATGGGGAGCGTGACGGTCACGTCCTTCGTCGTACGGATGAGAGCGGACACGATGGCCAGCTCCTGCGGGATCATGCCATTGAAGCCGTCGATCCATACGGCGGACCGGCGGAGCTGTTCCGATTTCGGGATATCCTCGGCGAGCTTGTCGTAGATGTTGCCGCGGTAGCGGAAATGGTCCCGGAGATAGGCGTGGTAGGCCGTGAAGAGAAAGGACAGGTCGGCGAGCTTCCGCCCCAGCGGCGTGTCGCCCTCCGCCCGGGCAGCGGCTTCCAGATCGGGCTCGCGTACTTGAAAGGAATCGAGCTGGTGGAAAAAGGCGGTGAGCGTCCCCGCGAAATGGGGCTGACGGGCAGCCTCGCGGATCATGCGGAATTCTCCGGCGTGAGCCGTGAGGAGGCGCCGCAGGATGAGCTGCTGCACCAGCGGCGAGAGGGCCTCGCTGGCGTCCTCGTGGAGCTCCTGAAAGACCCGGTAGGACAGGCGGGCGAAGCCGCACACCGTGACGTCTGCGAAGCCGCCGCCGGGAAATGCCGCGGCCAGCATGGATTCCGCGCGGTACGTGGCCTGATCGGGGACGATGAAAAAGGCGGTCCGGCCGGGTTCTTCCTCCATGTAGCGGGCGATATCCGCGCAGCAGCGGGTGGTCTTGCCCGTTCCGGCGCGTCCGAAAATGAAATGGAGAGACATGAGAGGCTCCTTTCGTGAAATCGAATTATTTTTTCTTATTATATAAGGGAACAGCCCGCAGGGAAACGGGCCGGGGCGCGCCGGGCTGTTCCGGACGGCCGGAGGGAACGCTTGGAAAATCATTTTGGGGAAAAGGAAAATAAAAAACAGGGAAATTTTTCGGGAAAATCATGGTATATGATTTTGATATATAAGGGTGCCGTTTTCCGTATAATCACAAAAAACGGAGGCAATTGAGAATGACAGAAAAGAAATTCACCGCGGATTTCCGGCGGCGCCGTCGGCGGCGGAGGCAGTTATTCACAGAAGACACGGTGAATAGATGATTCTCAATGCACACACCAGATGTGATAAGGACTCCGTTTTGTCAATACCATATCTTGCGTTTTAGGGAAATTTTATCATAGACAGGGGCGGTTATCTCCCGTATAATGAGACTCGTAACGAAGCGGCGGGGCCCTTTCCGGTCCCGCTTTATCATGAAAAATATAAGGGGAGGATTTGCAATGGAGGTCATCAAGCGCGACGGCACAAAGGTGCCGTTCCAGAAAGAGAAAATCGCCATCGCCATCGAAAAGGCCATGAACAGCGCCAGCGGCATTTATCAGGCAGGCGTTGCAGACAAGATCGCATCGGAGATCGAGGAATATGCCCGCGGACTGGGTCATTCCATGACGATCTATTCCATCGAGGATCAGGTCTACTACAAGCTGCTGGACAACAACAATCCCGCTACCGCACGGGCCTATGAAAACTACAAGGCCATGCAGTCGTTCAAGCGCCACATCAATACGACCGACGATGACATTCTCGGACTGATCCGTCAGACCAACGTGGCGGTCATGGATGAAAACTCCAACAAAAATTCCCACGTGGTCTCCACGCAGCGCGACCTCATTGCCGGGGAAGTCTCCAAGGATATTGCCCGCAGAAAGCTGATCCCGCTGGATATCGTACAGGCTCACGACAGCGGCGCCATCCATTTCCATGATATGGACTACATCATTCAGCCGATGTTCAACTGCTGCCTCATCAATCTGGAGGATATGCTCCAGAACGGCACGGTCATTAACGGCAAGAAGATCGATACGCCGAAATCGTTCCAGGTGGCCTGCACGGTGACCACCCAGATCATCGCACAGGTGGCGAGCGGCCAGTACGGCGGCCAGAGCATCAACGGCGTGGACCGCATCCTCGCTCCCTTCGTGCGCAAGTCCTATGAAAAATATCTGAAAGCGGTCATCGAGGAGCAGAAGGATATCTACGGCATCGAGCCGGATATGAAAAAGGCCGAGGAAGTGGCCTGGAAGCGCACCCGCAAGGAAGTGAAGGACGGCATCCAGACCATCCAGTACCAGATCAATACGCTCATGACCACGAACGGACAGGCTCCGTTTGTGACGCTCTTCATGTATTTCCAGCCGGACTACGAATACGCAAAGGAAGCGGCGATGATCGACGAGGAGATCCTCGAACAGCGCCTGCAGGGCATCAAGAACGAACAGGATGTGTATGTCACCCCGGCGTTCCCGAAGCTGATCTATGTACTGGATGAACACAATGTGCATCCCGATTCCCCGTATTACTACCTGACGGAGCTGGCGGCGAAATGCACGGCCAAGCGCATGTATCCGGACTACATCTCCGCGAAGAAAATGCGCGAGATCTATGAAGGCAACGTATTCAGCCCCATGGGCTGCCGCTCCTTCCTCTCTCCGTGGAAGAACAAGGAAGGCAAATACGTCTGGGACGGCCGCTTCAATATGGGCGTCGTTTCCATCAACCTGCCGCAGATCGGCATTCTGGCCCGCGGCGATGAAAAGAAATTCTTCGAGATCCTCGACAAGCGTCTGGAACTGTGCCACAAGGCGCTGCTTCTCCGGTATGACCTGCTGAAGGACATCACCAGCGACGTGTCCCCGATCCACTGGCAGTACGGCGCCATTGCCCGTCTGAAGAAGGGCGAAAAGATCTATCCGCTCCTCCAGAACGGCTATGCCACGCTGTCCCTCGGCTACATCGGCATTTATGAAGCATCCGTCCTCATCACGGGCGAAAGCCACACCACGCCGGAAGGCGAAAAGTTCGCGCTGAAGATCATTCACCGCCTGAGAGACGCCGTGGATGCCTGGAAGAAGGAAAGCGGCCTCGGCTTCGCGCTCTACGGCACGCCCGCAGAAAGCCTGACGAACCGTTTCTGCGCCATCGACAAGGCGCGCTTCGGCGAGATCAAGGACGTCACCGACAAGGGCTACTACACGAACAGCTATCACGTGGATGTACGCGAGCCCATCAACGTATTCGATAAATTCCGCTTCGAGGCGCAGTTCCAGAAGGTTTCCACCGGCGGCTGCATCTCCTACGTGGAAATCCCGAACATGACGAACAACGTGGAAGCGGTGCTCACCATGGTGCGCTTCATCTACGACAACATCTGCTACGGCGAATTCAATACGAAATCCGACTACTGCCACGTATGCGGCTTCGACGGCGAGATCATCTGCAACGATGACAACGAATGGGAATGCCCGCGCTGCCACAACAAGGACAGAAACAAGCTGACCGTCATCCGCCGTACCTGCGGCTATCTCGGTGAAAATTTCTGGAATGAGGGACGGACGAAGGAAATCAAATCCCGCGTCCTGCACATCTGATGCGGTACGGACAGATCCGGCGGTATGATATCGCCAACGGCGTCGGCATCCGGACTTCCATCTTCGTGACCGGATGCACACGGCACTGCCCGGAGTGCTTCAATGTGGAATATCAGGATTTTCAGGCAGGCCAGCTCTGGACCGACAAGGAAACGGAACAGGTCATCCAGTACATGAAGGATGACAACGTGGCGGGCCTCACGCTCCTCGGCGGCGAACCCATGCAGAATGCGGAAGGCCTCACAGAGGTGGTGCGCGCCGTGAAAAAGGCGGTGCAGAAATCTATCTGGGTCTATTCGGGCTATCAGTGGGATGAGATCCTCGCCGATCCGGTGAAAAAGGCGCTTCTCCAGGAATGCGACGTCCTCGTGGACGGCCCCTTTGTGGATGCCCTGAAAGATCCCATGCTCCGCTTCCGGGGTTCCTCCAACCAGCGGGTCATCGATATCCAGCAGTCTCTCGCGGCAGGACAGATCGTGCTCTACCGGGATGAGATCACCGGCGATGTGATGTAAGATAAATACAGACTCTGTAAGGAGTCTGTATTTTTTTATGGTCAAAAATAAAATTTTGAGGGATACCTGTTTTTCTATTGACAAATCTCGATGTATTGGATATACTGCCAGTATAAGATATTCATAAAAATCGATTTACAGCGGAGATCCCGCTGATGAAAAAAAGGAGGAATCATTATGTCTCTCAATGGTAAACAGGTCACTGATTTCAGCGTCAAAGCCTATCAGAACGGTGAATTCATCGATGTCACCCAGGAAGATCTGAAAGGCAAGTGGAGCGTGCTCTTCTTCTATCCGGCGGACTTTACCTTCGTATGCCCGACGGAACTGGCAGATCTGCAGGACAAATATGAAGACTTCAAGAAGATTAACTGCGAGATCTATTCCGTATCCTGCGACACCCATTTCGTGCACAAGGCATGGCATGAATCGTCCGACCGCATCGGCAAGGTGGAATATCCGATGATCGGCGATCCTACCGGCGTCCTGTCCAAGGATCTCGATGTATACATCGAAGCGGCAGGCCAGACGGAACGCGGCACTTTCGTTATCAATCCGGAAGGCAAGGTCGTGCTCTACGAAGTGAGCGCAGGCAATATCGGCCGCAATGCGGATGAACTCTTCCGCAAGGTACAGGCAGCACAGTTCGTGTATGAACACGGCGACGAAGTCTGCCCGGCCAAATGGCATCCCGGTGAAGAGACCCTGAAACCGTCCTTCGATCTGGTTGGCAAGCTGTAAGAGAGAGGAGAGGCATCATGAACCATTTCTATGATGCCGTAATAGTCGGCGGAGGTCCTGCGGGGCTGTCCGCCGCTATTTATCTGTCGAGAGCGCAGTTCCGCGTGCTGGTCATCGAGAAGGAAAAAATCGGCGGCCAGATCACGATCACCGGGGAAGTGGTGAACTACCCGGGCATCCTCAAGACAGACGGCACAAAACTGACGGAAGCCATGCACCGGCAGGCGGAAAATTTCGGTGCGGAATTCAAGATCGCCCAGGTGACCGGACTGGACCTGGACGGCGATTACAAGACGGTCCGCACGGACTGCGGCGAGGTGAAGACCCTCGGGCTGGTCTATGCGGCGGGCGCTCATCCGCGTCTGGCCGGATTTGCCGGCGAGGAGACCTTCCGGGGGCACGGCGTGGCCTACTGCGCCACCTGCGACGGGGAGTTCTTCACGGATAAGGAGATCTTCGTCATCGGCGGCGGTTTTGCCGCAGTGGAAGAGGGGCTTTTCCTCACCCGTTACGGCAAAAAGGTGATCATGCTGGTCCGCGGCGATGATTTTTCCATCCAGGCACCGGTGGTGGAGGAAGTGAAGAACCATCCGAAGATCGAGGTCCGCTATCATACGGAAGTGGTCCGTGTGGAAGGCGACAGCGCCGTCCGCGCCGTGACCATCCGGGACCGGAAGACCGGCGCGGAGGAGACCTTCCGCGCCGCCTCCGGCGACAACTACGGGGTCTTCGTCTTTGCAGGCTATGCACCGGAAAATGAACTGATCAAGGGACTGGTGGAGCTGAATCCCCAGGGTTATGTCATCACTGACCGGGATCAGAAAACGAATGTGGACGGCGTCTATGCCGCGGGGGATATCTGCGTGAAGAACCTCCGTCAGGTGGTCACTGCCGTATCCGACGGGGCCATTGCAGCCACGTCGCTGGAAAAATATCTGGGCGGCCAGTACCGGAAGCTCGGCCTGAAGCGGGAACCGGTCAAAAAAGCGACGCCGAAGGCGGAAGAGGCCAAAGCAGCGCCGAAGGCAGCGGCCGGGGCTTTCCTTGACGACAATATCCGGCAGGCGCTCGCGCCGGTATTCGCCCGGTTCACCCGTCCCATCGTGCTGCGCCTGTTCGAGGATGACAGCCGCGCTTCGGCGGAGAACCGCCGGATGCTGGAGGAGCTGGCTTCCCTCACGGACAAGATCCGTACGGATTTCGTACCGGCTTCCGGTCCGGAAAACAAGCACACCATCGCCGTGTGCCGCGAGGACGGCACCGATCTGGGGCTGCGCTTCCACGGCGTGCCCGGCGGCCACGAATTCAATTCCTTCGTGCTGGCCATGTACAATGCGGCCGGTCCGGGACAGGATGTGGGCGCTGAAAACCAGAAGCGCATCGAGTCCATCGACCGGCCCATCCATGTGCAGATCGCTGTATCGCTGTCCTGCACCATGTGCCCGGACCTGGTGGCCGCGGCGGAACGGATCGCCGCCGGCAATGACAATGTGATGGTGGACGTCTACGATTTCCAGTATTATCCGGAAATGAAGGAAAAATACAATATCATGAGCGTGCCCTGCATGATCGTGAACGGCACGGATGTGCATTTCGGCAAGAAATCACTGACGCAGCTGCTCGATCTGTTCGGAGCCTGAATAAAAAAGCCGCTTTCTGAGGAAGGCGGCTTTTTTATTGCCTAAATTTTTCATAAAGAGTCAGAAACTGTCTTGAAATATACAAGTAGAATGATATATAATTTTTACATAGAGAAATTATAAAGAAAAAGATTTATAATTAAAACGAAAATATAAACATCAGAAAATCCTATCCATACATGTGACGGTCGTCAGAAAAGACGGGCGAAAAGAAAGGCGGTAGACTCCCCATGGACCGAGCCAAACGTATCCAGTATATCCAGCAGCGGCTGACGGAAGCCGCTGGTCCGGTGCGGGGCAGCGACCTGGCGAAGGAATGCCAGGTGACCCGGCAGGTGATCGTAGGGGATGTGGCGCATATGCGGGTGCTGGGCGAGCGGATCATTTCTTCGCCGCGGGGATACCGCATGGTGGCGCCGGAGGAGAAGGGCTTCAAGGCGCTCCTCACGAGCCAGCTCGGCATCGAATGGCTGCGGGATGAGCTGTACACCATCGTCGATCTGGGCGGGGCCGTGCTGAACCTCAGTGTGGAACACGGCTTTTACGGCTATCTGCGGATGGAGATGAATGTCTACAACCGCGGCGATGTGGACCGGTATCTGTCGGAGCTGCGGCAGAAGCGCACCACCGCGCTTTCCAATCTGAAGGACGGCATTCACCGCTATCTGGTGGAGACGAAGACGATGGAAACCATGAAGAGCATACGCAGTGCGCTGCACAGCCTGGATGAGAAATGCGGTGCCGTGAAGGTGTGAAAAGACCCGGAAACGGGTCTTTTTTTTATGGCGGTGAAAGGGCACAAAAAAAGAACGGATGAAGATCCGTTCTTTTTGCATGTCCGCTCAGAAGAGCTGGAAGAGATCCGATACCGGCTGGGCTGGAAGCACCACGTCGATGGCGTGGGAGATATTGGCCGGTTCCGGTGCGGTGAGGAAAAGGCACACTGCGGCGAGCGCCGTCATGGCGATGGCCACCAGATTGGTCTTGCCGCGGCCGGACATCTGATAGTAGCCGAAGAGGCGGATAGCCAGTGCGGCGAAGAAGGTGAGGATCAGGCCGGAGAAGGAGAAGATGCCGAAGAGCACATTGGCTGCCACGAATCCGACGAAGAAGGCCGGAAGGACAATGAAGGGCAGATTGTAAGCCAGACGGGATGTGCCGGTGCTGCGGCGCATATCCTCGATCCAGTCGGACAGGTCGAAGCCGAAGAGGCCGGCGGGAATGAAGGAGGCGAGAATGACCGTATCCCACGTGCCGGCGAGGCGGCGGCGGTTCTGGCCGACCCACCAGAAGAAGACGCACAGCAGGAGAATGGCCGTACCGGCGATGCCGTAGTACCAGGTCTCCGGAATGAACGAGACGACCGCAAAGGACACTGCCGTGATCACCGAGGCGACGGCGGCGTAGCCTGCCAGGGCAGACGGAGCCATGCGGCGTTCCTTCGGCATTTCGTGATAGATGCGGTAGAGCAGCTCGGAAATGAAGAAGGCCAGGAAAATGGCCAGTGCCGCAAAGGGATAGAAGAACAGGCCCGCAAGGATGAGGACCACCGGGATGGCCAGACGCCAGCCCCGGAAAATCTGGAATTCCTTATAATTGACGGGGTGATGCTGGGTGTACATGGTGAGGCGCATGAAGACGATGAAGGTCATCATGATGCCGGCCGCTTCCAGCGGAGCCGCCCCCGCATAGAGCAGAGAGCACAGGATGAGAATGGTCATGTTCGCCCCGGTGAAGCGGGCGACGATGGCGCTGAGGAAACCGGCGTTCAGAAAAATGATAAGCGCACTGATGAAGTCCAAAAAATTCATCTCCTTTAAAAATATGTATCTTTTTTAGTATAACGGGAAACAGCACCGGACGCAAGCTGAAAACGGCGTGCCGCAGGCGCGGCGCGGGGCCTCCCGGGGCCGGCGCCATACAGGGGCGGACGATGCGCCGGACGGGGATTTTCCGTACTTTTTCTTGTATGGGCGCGGCGAAAGCTGGTACAATAAAAGGACAGAAACGGCAAATGGAGGGAAACAGATGGACGATCTCATTCTTGTAGACTGCCAGCATGATTTCATCGACGGCACGCTGGCCTGCGCTCACGGTGCGGAGGCGGTGGCCGCTCTGGTGCAGTTCCTCAATGCGCACGCCGTGCGGGCGCTGTACACCTCGGACTGGCACTCGCCGGCCAATCAGTCCTTTCAGATGAACGGCGGCATCTGGCCGGTGCACTGTGTGGCGGGCACCCGCGGCGCGGCGCTGGATGAAGCCTTTTCCCGTGAGGTGAAGGACGAAGCGAACCGGCCCTGCGGGAAGAATCTCTTCCTGAAGGGGCAGGACGATGTGGTGGAGGAGTACTCCGCCTACAACGGCCGGAATGACGCAGGAGAGCGGCTGGGCGATATCGTGTCGTCCCATGTGTACGTGGGGGGCATCGCCTCGGAATACTGCGTGCGGGAAACGGTGCTGGCCCTCCTCGAAGCCGGCCATACCGTGACAGTCCTTACGGAAGGCCTTGCCTACGTATCGAAGGAGGATCACGAGAAAAATCTGGCCGATCTCCGGGAAAGGGGCGTTTCCTTTCTTGGCTGAGCCGGAGAAGACCGCCGCATCGGCCGGGGAATTCGGCTGCATCGAGGCGGTGTGCCACGACCTGCTCTACCGGCCGGAGCTGGTGAAGCTCGGCGCCGGCGATGACGGGGCGGTCTATGTGTCTCCGCCGGGGATGGATCAGGTCATTTCCACCGATACCATGGTGGAGGGCATCCATTTCACTGCGGAGACCATGGACGCTGCCGATGTGGGGTGGAAGCTCTGCACGGCCAATTTCAGCGACATGGCCGCCATGGGAGCGGAGCCGGCACAGTTCGTCATTTCCGCGGCGCTGCCGAAGACGCTTCCCCTGTCCTGGCTGAAGGCGTGCTATGAGGGCATCCGCGCCGCCTGCCGCCGGTACCGGGTCAATCTCCTCGGCGGAGATATGACGGGGTCCCGGCAGGGGGTGGTGCTCACCGGCACGGTGGTGGGAATGGTACCGTCCGGCACGGCGGTCCCGCGGAGCGGCGCCCGGGAGGGAGACCTTCTGGTGCTCACCGGCCCGGTGGGGGATTCTGCCGCGGGGCTCGAAGCCATTTTCCGCGGCCGGGCCCGGGAATTTCCGGAGCTTGTGTCCCGCCACCGCCGGCCGGTGCCGCGCGTTGAGGCGGGGGCTGTCCTGCGGGAGGCCGGCATCCGTGCACTGGATGACATCACGGACGGACTGGCCAGTGAATCCCATGAGGTGGCGACGGCGAGCGGGCAGGATCTCATTCTGGAGAAGGACCGCATTCCGCTTTCCGAGGAGGCGCGCCGCGCCGGGGAGGCCTTCGGGATCGATCCCCTGCACTGGGCCTTCACCGGCGGCGAGGACTATGCGCTCCTCGGGGCCGGCCCGGAAGAGGCGGTGCGCCGGGCGGCGGAGCAGATCCCGCTGACGGTCATCGGCCGTGTGGCCGGCCCCGGAGGCCGGGTATGGCTGGAAGAGGGCGGCAGGCTGTCGCTTCTTCCGCGGTGCGGCTACGATCATTTTAAGGAAGAAACGCCGTGAAACGGCGGCATGGTATAGAGAGTTCCTGCCGGTGAGGCGGGGTATGCTTCGGCATGGAAAGGATGGTGCGCCATGTACACGCTGGTGGTCATCAGACATGGAGAAAGTGAATGGAATCAGAAAAATCTTTTCTGCGGGTGGACCGATGTCGATCTGGTGGAAAACGGATTTGCAGAGGCGAGAAAGGCAGGGCGGCTGCTCCGGGAGGGCGGCTATAGTTTTGACATCTGCTATACGTCGGTGCTGAAGCGGGCGATTCACACGGCCTACACGGTGCTGGATGAGATGGACCTCACCTGGATTCCGGTCATCAAGAATTATCACCTGAACGAACGTCATTACGGCGCACTGCAGGGACTGAACAAGAGCGAGACCACCGCCAAATACGGAGCGGAGCAGGTGCAGCTCTGGCGGAGAAGCTACGATGTGCAGCCGCCGTCGCTGACGCCGGACGATCCCCGGAACCCCGTATTCCTGGCGCCTTATCAGGCGGAGGTGGCTGCGGGCATGAAGCTGCCCCTCACGGAATGCCTGAAGGACACCGTGGCCCGCGTGGCGCCCTATTTCGACAGCGTCATCAAGCCGCAGATCCAGTCGGGGAAGCGGGTGCTCATCGCGGCGCACGGCAATTCCATCCGGGCCCTCATCAAGCATCTGGAAGGGGTGTCCAATGAGACGATCGCAGGGATGAATGTGCCTACGGCAGTGCCGCGGGTCTATCATCTGAATGAGGACTTCACCGTGCATGATGTGAGCTATCTGGGCGATCAGGCGGAGATCCGGGCGAAAATGGAAGCGGTCAAGCAGCAGTCCGCGGTGAAGAAATGACGGAGTCCGTGACGGTCATTTCCCGGAGCGAGGCAGAGACGGCCGCGCTGGGGCGGTTCATCGGGGAACACGCCGCAGACGGCCTCTTTCTGGCGCTCATCGGCGATCTCGGCACGGGAAAGACCCATTTCGTACAGGGACTGGCAGCGGGCCTCGGCATCGAGGGCGCTGTGACCAGCCCGACCTTTACCATTATGAATTATTATGACGGCGCGCTTCCGCTGAAGCATTTCGATTTCTACCGCCTGAACGATGCCGAGGAGCTGTACGGCATCGGCTGGGATGAATACGGCGCGGGCGGCGTGGTCGTGGCGGAGTGGGCGGACCTCTTCCCCGAGGTGATCCCCCCGGAAGCCGTGACGGTGACGCTGGAAACGCTGTCCGTGACGGAGCGGCGCATCACCCTGTCCTGGGGCGAAGCGGCGCCGCATTTGCTGACAAAGGAGTTGCAGACTTATGCTCTTGGCCATTGATACGTCGTCGCTGGTGCTGAGCTGCGCCGCGATGGAGGACGACCGGCTCATTGCAGAATGGACGGTGCAGCGGAAGCTCACCCATTCGGAGCAGCTCATCCCCCATATGGATGCGCTGCTGGCGGAGGCGGGCATCTCAAAGAAGGAGATCACCGCCGTGGCCTGTGCGGTGGGACCGGGCAGCTTCACGGGCCTGCGCATCGGTCTGGCCACGGCCAAGATGGCTGCCCGGATCTGGCAGGTGCCGCTCATTGCGGTGGATACGCTGGAAGGGCTGGCATGGAACATGGCCGGGGCGGAAGCATTCATTCTGCCGCTGGAGGATGCTCAGCGGGGCAATGTGTATGCCGCCTTATACGGGGCCTTCCAGAGCATGTGGCTGGAGGCGCCTGCAGAGGCGGCTCCGGTGGATGAGGTCATCGCGGCGGCCGTGCGCCACGGCGGGCCGGTCATCGCCGTGGGCGAAGCGGCGGATATGTATAAGGACAAGCTGACCGCGGCGGGCATCCGTCTGGCGCCGCCCCAGAACCGGTGCTGCCGGGCGGGGAGCGTCGCCGCGGCGGCGTGGGCGAAATGGAAGCGCGGCGAGACGGCGGACCCGATGACGCTGGTGCCCAATTATATCCGGCGAAGCGAGGCGGAAGTGCTGTGGGAACAGAGACACCCGGAACAGAAGTGATCCGGGAAGCAGAGGCCTCTGCGGCCCGTGCGGTCTATGAGATCGGGACGCAGTGCTTTTCTGATGCCTGGCGTGAGGAGACGGTCGTCCATGATATGGCGCAGCCGCACAGCCTGTACCTGGTGGCGCAGGACGGGGAGGAGATCCTCGGCTATGCCTGCTTCTGGTTTGTGGCGGACGAGGCCCAGCTGGTCAATATCGGCGTGAGGCCGGCCGCGCGCCGGAGAGGCCTCGGAGCACGGCTCGTGGAAGCGGGCCTGGCGGCGGCGAAAGAGCGGCATATGGCGTCCATGTATCTGGAGGTGCGCGTGTCCAATGGGGCGGCGCAGGCGCTGTACCGCCGGTACGGCTTCGCGGTGCAGGCGCTCCGGAAGGGCGTGTATGACCTGCCTCGGGAGGACGGCTATATCATGGCGCGGACACTGTAAGACAATAGAGGAGAATCATGAAAATACTGGCTTTTGAATCGAGCTGCGACGAGACATCGTGCGCCGTCATTGAGAATGGACGCCGCATTTTGTCCGATGTCATTTCCTCGCAGGTGCCGATCCATAAAAAATTCGGCGGCGTGGTGCCGGAGATCGCATCCCGCCATCATATCGAGGACGTGCTGCCCGTGGCGGAGGAGGCCCTCAGCCAGGCGAGGTGCACGTGGAACGACATGGATGCCATCGCCGTGACGCAGGGCCCCGGTCTGGTGGGGGCGCTGCTCGTGGGCGTGGCGGCGGCCAAGGCGGCGGCCTGGGCGCTGGACAAGCCGCTCATCGCGGTGAATCACATGGAAGGACATATTTTTGCCAATCTGCTTCAGTATCCCGATCTGGAGCCGCCCTTCCTGGCGCTGGTCGTCTCCGGCGGCCATACCATGCTCGTGGTGGTGCGCGATTACAATACCTTTGAGCTGCTCGGACAGACCCGGGACGACGCGGCGGGAGAAGCCTTCGACAAGATCGCCCGCGTCATGGGCTATCCCTATCCGGGCGGCCCCCACATCGACCGCCTCGCCGGCGAGGGCAATCCAGACGCTATCCACTTCCCGATGGCCATGGCGAAGGAGCATAATTTTGACTTCTCCTTCAGCGGCCTGAAATCGGCGGTCATCAACTACCTGCACACGGCAGATATGAAGAAACAGCCGGTGGTGAAGGAGGACGTGGCGGCATCCTTCCAGAAAGCCGTGGTGGACGTGCTGGTGACGAAGGCCATGGCGGCGCTGAAAAAGACCGGCCTGAAAACGATCGTGCTGGCCGGAGGCGTCGCGGCGAACAGCGGCCTGCGGAAGGCGCTCACCGAGGCGTGCGGGGAAGCGGGGGTCCGCCTGTGCCGTCCGGATCCGGTGCTGTGTACGGACAACGGCGCCATGATCGGCTGCCGGGCCTATTACATGGCGCAGGCCGGCGATTTCGCACCCATGACGCTCAATGCGGACCCGCGGCTGCCCTTTCTGGCCGATCAGGTGAAATAAGATGGACAGAGGACAGCTGTACTCCCTGGCAAGGGAAGAGACCAACATCTCCGAGGTGCAGATGCGCATTCTCGGCAATATGCAGGAGGCCCTGCAGTTTGCGGCCGATGTATCCCGCGAGCAGGTGATCGTTATGACCCGGGGCAAAAATCCGGACATGGCGGTCGTGCTCTGCGTGGTGAGCCCGTCCTATGCGGGCAGCCCCTCCTATTACCATGAAGGGGACGTATCCTTCATGGATGAGGCGGCCCTCGCAGAGAGCGTGCTGGTGACGGGACGGAAGATCGTGGGGCGGAAGGAGCTGGAGATCGGCCGTCAGGTGGCGGTCACGGCCTATCCGCTGTCGGACAATGCAGGCGTCGTCTTTGCGGCGGTCTGCTTCATTTCCAGCTCCACGAAGCAGCATCAGGTCCTGACCGATACGGCCTATATGGCATTGCTCCTGCCCCTGACCGGAGAGGCCTATCATCTGCCGCGCCTGCAGGACGGCCTGCTGGTGCTCGATTCCGTGGGGCGCATCCTCTATGCCAATGACATGGCAGCGGGGCTGTGCTTCGTCCTCGACAAGGAAGCGGCGGAGCCGAAAAATCTGGTGGGGCGGGCCATGATCCATCTGCCGCTGGTGGAGTCCGTCATGGCCACGGGCCGGCCGCAGTACGGCGAGGAGCAGGCCGGGGGACTGACGCTCACCGCGTGGGGCCTGCCGCTTCTCGTGCAGGGACGGGTGCAGCGCACGCTCCTCGTGCTGACCGACGTGACGGCCATCCGGGAAAAGGAACAGCAGATCCTCGTGAAAAATTCCGTCATTAAAGAGATCCATCACCGGGTGAAGAACAATCTCAATACCATTGCGGGCATTCTGCGGATGCAGGCCCGCCGGGCGGAAAACGAGGAAACGAAGGAGGCGCTCCGGCGCGCGGTGGACCGGATCCTGGGCATTTCCCAGATCCACGACATTCTTGCCCGTCAGAGCGGAGAAAATGTGGACTGGCGGCAGCTGCTGGACCGGCTGTGCCGGCTTTCTCTGGACAGCCTCACCGCGGGCTGCCGGGTGCATCTGTCCATGGAGAATGACGGCGAGCCTCTCGTGATGGGCTCGGAGGCGGCGGTCAATCTGGCCATTGCGGTGAATGAGCTCATTCATAATGCGCTGGACCACGGATTCCACGGCCTGCCGAAAGGACGCCTAACAATCTCGGAATGCTGTGAGGACGGCTGGTTCCATCTGTGCGTCCGGAATGACGGCCATCTCCTGCCGGAGGGGTTCAATGCGAAAGGCTATGATCTGGGGCTGCAGATCGTGCGCACGCTGACGGAGATCGAGCTGGGCGGCTCCTTTTCCTTCGGCAATGAGGACGGCCAGGTAGCGGCCCATATCCGGTGCCCTGTGAAGAGATTGGAAGTGACAGAATGAAGAAAACGTATCGCATCGTGATCGCCGACGACGAGGCGCTGGCGGCGATGGACCTGCGGGAAATGCTGGAAGAGGAAGGCCATGAGGTGGTGGGCATCGGCAAGGACGGCGTGGAGGCGCTGGACCTTACAAAAAAATACAAACCCGATCTGGTGATCCTCGATGTGCAGATGCCCCGGCTTGACGGCATCCAGGCGGCGCAGATGATCGCTCACAATAACTGGGCGCCGGTGGTCCTTCTGACGGCTTTCGGCGATGAGGAGGTCATCGAACGGGCGAAGAAGTCCTTTGTCTTCGGCTATGTGATGAAGCCGGTGAATGAAAAGGTGCTCTTCCCCACCATCGAGATCGCCGTGAGCCAGTTCGAGCACCGGAAGGAAATGGTGGGCCATGTGCACGCTGTGGAGCAGGAGCTCGCCGCGCGAAAGATCGTGGACCGCGCCAAGGGGCTGCTCATGAGCTTTTACGGCATCTCCGAGGAGGAGGCGCACCGGCGCATGCAGCTCACCAGCATGAAACGGGGCATTCCCGTATCCGAGGTGGCGCAGAAGATCATCAAGGAGATTATGGCCCGGAAAAACCGGGAATCACGGTAAAACGGAAGCAGGCGGATGCCTGCTTTTTCTGTGGAATGACGGGCCGTTTTCCGGAGAGGCAAAAGAATTTTTACAAAATACAGAAAAAGTGTAGACAAAGGCAGAAACTGATGGTATAATTCATAAACGTGATAGGCCGAATGAAGACCAACGAAAATAATGAGCAAAAAAGCTTGACAAACGATGTGCAACACGTTATAATTATTTTCGTCACTTGTCCGCTGGCATAGCTCAGTTGGTAGAGCAGCTGATTTGTAATCAGCAGGTCGTAGGTTCGAGTCCTATTGCCAGCTCCAAATGTGGACGGATTCCCGAGTGGTTAAAGGGAGCAGACTGTAAATCTGCCGCCGATGGCTTCGTAGGTTCGAATCCTACTCCGTCCACCACTATCGCGGGGTGGAGCAGTTGGTAGCTCGTCGGGCTCATAACCCGAAGGCCGCAGGTTCAAGTCCTGCCCCCGCAACCATGTTATATAATTCAATTTATATAAATGCTGATATAGCTCAGTCGGTAGAGCGTATCCTTGGTAAGGATAAGGTCACCAGTTCAATCCTGGTTATCAGCTCCATGGCGGCTTAGCTCAGTTGGCTAGAGCAAGCGGTTCATACCCGCTGTGTCCGGAGTTCAAATCTCTGAGCCGCCACCAAACCAAAGCCCGTGAGGGCTTTTTTTCGTGCAAATTTTCCGGCTGTTTTCCTTGTATCCCCTTGACATTCTATGTATAATAATGGGAGCAGATTGTTTTTGCAAAATGGAGGAAATGAAATGGCAAAAGCACATTATGAAAGAACAAAACCGCATGTTAACATCGGCACCATCGGCCACGTCGACCACGGCAAGACCACGCTGACCGCAGCGATCACCAAGGTCCTTTCCGACGA
>JFBN01561536.1_pt1 | contig 26866 bp, 23 predicted proteins | sample 768741 | NCBI WGS metagenome assembly JFBN01 (sample SAMN01983846, study PRJNA193217) | chicken gut metagenome | biome: terrestrial biome; isolation source: ceca of Broiler chicken | host: Gallus gallus | place: United Kingdom: England | collected 2010-09-07
CCCCGCCATTTCGATCGGCTCGCCGCTCTTTTGCCGTACGGCGACATACTGCACGGGGGCTCTACGGACCGCGACCGGTTGTATATCGAACCCACTTTGATAGAAAACGCCCCAAGCGACTCGCCCCTGATGACCGACGAGATTTTCGGTCCCATCCTCCCCATCGTGCCTTTTGAGCGGATCGACCTCTGCCTCGAATACATCCGGAAACGCCCCACGCCATTGGCGCTCTATTACTTTACCTCGAGCCGAAAACGGGCTCGCCACGTGGTAAACCATACGGCATCGGGCGGAGTATGCATCAACGACACCGTCATACACGTGGTCAACTCTCATCTCCCCTTCGGAGGAGTGGGACAAAGCGGGATGGGTGCCTACCACGGACGGTACAGTTTCGAATTGTTCAGCCACGCCAAACCCGTAATGAGTTCCCCTGCCCATCTGCTTCCCAATCTGAAATGCGCCCCTTACGGCGATCGCCTGCGGTGGATCAAATGGCTTTTCCGGTAGGCTACAGATCCGCGCGGGAAATTCCGAGGGGGAAAAACTTCGTCTTTCCCTCTCCGCTGCACCCGGCTTTCCCTCTCTTTTCATAAGACAGGAGGCGCCTCGGCAAACCCGAGGGGGAAAAACTTCGGTTTCCCCCTCGGGTTTGCTCTTGGCTTTGCGTATCTTTGCACCAGCGAAAACAGCGAGAAGAATATGGACAGACTCGAACAATTCAAACGATACCAGGCTCAAACTACCCCCTATCCGCTGGGACTGGACATCGACCGGGCGGAAGGTTCGTGGATATACGACAAATCCGGCCGGGCTTACCTCGATCTGGAAGCCGGCGTATCGGCCAACGTCATCGGCCATTCCAATCCCCGGGTGATCCGTGCCATCAAGGATCAGGTAGACCGCTACATGCACGTGATGGTTTACGGGGAATTCATCCAGGATGCGCCGCTGGAATACGCCCGAATGCTCACCGAACTGCTGGAACCGGGGCTGGACTGCCTCTACATGGTCAATTCCGGAACGGAAGCCATCGAAGCGAGCATCAAACTGGCCAAACGCGTTACGGGACGCACGGAAATGATCGGGGCCCGGTGGGCCTATCACGGCAATACGCAAGGGTCGCTCAGCATGCTCGGCGTGGAGGAGCAGAAACGCGCATTCCGTCCCTTGATCCCCGATGTCCGTTTTCTGGAATTCAACAACTTCGACGACATCGAGATGATCACCGAGCGTACGGCAGGCGTTCTGCTGGAGTCCATCCAGGGCGGAGCGGGCTTTGTCGTACCGAAAGACGGCTGGCTGAAAGCCGTACGGGAGCGCTGCACCCAGACCGGTACCCAACTGATCATCGACGAGATCCAACCGGGATTTGGCCGCACCGGGCGTTTGTTCGGCTACCAGAATTTCGACATCGTGCCGGATATCCTGGCCATCGGCAAGGCGATGGGCGGAGGGCTTCCGGTGGGAGGATTCGTTTCCTCGCTCGAAAAGATGCAGATGCTGCTCGACCATCCTAAGATGGGGCACGTAACAACCTTCGGGGGCAATCCGGTCATCGCGGCCTCATGCCTGGAGACACTCCGTATCCTCACCGAAGGCGACATCATCCCCCGCACTTTGGAAAAAGAAAAACTGTTCCGCTCGCTGCTGGTACATCCGGCCATCCAGGAGATCCGGGGCATGGGGCTGATGCTGGCTCCGATGTTCGAGCGGGACGATGTGGCTCCGAAACTGGTAACCCGTCTGCTGAACAAAGGCGTGATCACCTTCCTGCTGCTGTACGAGCACCGGGCCTTGCGTCTGTCCCCGCCGCTGACCATCTCGGAGGACGAGATCGCTTTCGGCTGCAAGAAAATCCTGGAAACCTTGGACGAAATGCAGTCCGAAGGAGAATTGTGAGTTAAAAAAGCCTTAAAACAATCGCTGTTTTAAGGCTTTTTTCAGAAGAACAATTTATCAAAAAGGCTTCCACACAACAATATACGCAATAATCCGTTTTGCCTTAAAAAATATCTCATTTAACATACATCTAACAAAATATATTTTATATCTTTGTCGGGTCAAAAGGAACAAGAGGCCTTTTGAACGAAAATCGTTTGAATATCAGGTATTATAAACAATTTTAAGTCGTTAGCAAAATGAAAAAAGTTGTAGTTCTTATGTCGTTTGCAGTAGTAGCCCTGTTCGCTGCCTGCAAATCTTCCGAAGCAGAGGCTCCTGTAGAGGTTGAGGCTACGGTTGAAGAGGCTGTCGTTGTTGATTCTGCAGCAGTTGATTCCGCTGCCGTTGACACGGTTGCCGTTGACACCGCCGCTGCTGAATAAGCAAGGAGAACAGGATCCCGGAAAGGGATCTGAAGGAAAAAATATTGCCGGCCTTTAGGCCGGCAATATTTTTCTTTTTCGGATACGACTCATTTCCCTCTATCGATCATGAAACCTGAAAAAAAACAAACGGAAAATTCCCGCGAACGGAAAATATACCGGGTAACCCTCGTTGGCAGCGCGGTAAACCTGCTACTGGTCATCTTCAAATTCGCAGCCGGTATCCTGGGACACAGCGCCGCCATGATTGCCGATGCCGTCCACTCGCTCTCGGACTTTGCCACCGACATCGTCGTACTGGCCTTTGTGCGCGTCTCGGGCAAACCTCGGGACGACGACCACGACTACGGACACGGAAAATACGAAACCCTCGCCACGGCCATCATCGGTATCGTGCTGCTGCTGGTGGGGGTCGGGATCTTTTACAACGGGTGCCTTTCGATCGTCCACTTTCTCCAAGGCGAGCCGCTCAAACGGCCGGATCGCCTGGCACTCATAGCTGCTCTGATCTCGATCGTGGTCAAAGAAGCGCTTTATCGTTATACGGTAGCCGAAGGGCGCAAACTCGATTCGCAAGCCGTCATGGCCAATGCCTGGCACCACCGCAGCGACGCCCTCTCCTCGATCGGAGCGGCCGTGGGCATCGGCGGGGCTGTCCTACTGGGGGAACGATGGGCCATTCTCGACCCCTTGGCGGCCATCCTGGTGAGCTACTTCATCGTCCGGGTAGCGATCAAACTATCGCTGCCCAGTATCGGGGAACTGCTGGAAAAATCCCTGCCGGAGGAAACGGAAAAGGAAATCGAAAGCATCGTCCTGGGATTCGATGGCGTGTCCGACCTGCACAACCTGCGCACCCGCAAGATAGGCAATTACTTCGCCATCGAGATGCACATCCGGATGGACGGCAAACTCTCTCTGGAACATACGCACCACACCACAACCGAGATCGAACATGCGCTTAAAAACCGCTTCGGTGCGCAAACATTTGTCAACATCCATGTGGAGCCGTTGAAAGGTATCTGCTGCAAGCAGGCTTAGGAAAAAGCGTATGCCCCCAAGCGAGCAAGGCGCGGTCCCTTCCGGGACCGCGCCTTGCTCGCTTGGGGACATACGCCGGTTACAGCGCAAATGCGTAAACGTTCCCCGCAAAATCGGCTACGAAGATCACTCCGTCCACCCCGGCCGGAGTGGTAAACACCGGGGTGGCAAAGTCGTAATGCCACAAAACCTCCCCGTTGTCGATCCGCGCCAAACGCAACAGCCCGTCCGAAGCCCCGAAGAGCAGCGCATCCTGTCCTACCTGCACCGCCGAAGCATCGACCGTGCGGGCCTCATGCCATGAGTAGGGAGCAGTATAGAAAATAGCCGGATCGGTACGCAGTTGCCAACGCAGATCGAAATTTTCCCGATCGAAGGCCAGCAGCCCCTCGGTAGAAGTCCCGATGATAAACAAACTATCGGTCAGCAGCGGGCAGGACGCTCCCTGGAAGATATGCCCCGTGTGACGCAAATGGCGGAAATCGCCCTGAGGCGTGATCTCGTACAGTTTCCGGTTGGAGGCCACGAAGATCATCCCGTCGTACACCGCGGGTGAACCATCGCGATACCGCAGGTCGGGTCCCCCCAGACTCCAGCGCAACTTCCCGGTCTTGATGTCCGTCCCGTAGAGCGCGGACCACTGCTGCGAGCTGAGCAGCGTATTTCCCGCCAGAGTCATGCTGACCGTCGTTCCGGTAGCTTGTGAAAAGTCCGTATTGCGCCAGTAGCGTCCCCCGTCGGCCACGTTGAGCGCCGAAAGGCCCTGCCCGTCGCCCGCATACAAGGTATCGCCCCGTACCACCAGCCCCGCTCCGGCAGCCGGAAGGATCCCCACTTCGAGAGTTTTCTTCCATACAACCTGCCCCGTATCGGCATCCAAGGCATAGACCGTCCCTTCGGTATCCATCGCAAAGACTTTTCCCGAGGCGTAAACAATGGTGTTCTTCACGCTGTTGGCCGTAGGATGCGACCATACTTTCGCTCCGGTAGCGGCATCGAAAGCCACCACAGCCGAACGTCCGGCCAGGTTGTTGTCCATCGTGGCGACGAACACCTTTCCCTGTGCCACGATGGGCGAAGTCATGAAGATGTTCCCTCCGGCGTTAGCCGTCCAGAGGAGTTGCAGGGCGCGCACCGGCTGGTCGGTACCGATCGTATCGTTGTGCATCTCGTTGCCTCGCAGCTGTGCCCACTGCCCCGAGACGTTCACCGAAGGAAGGGGGCCGAAGGCAAAACGGCGTTCCAGGGTGCGGCTCGTCCCGTCGGAGCAGGTGGCCGTTACCTTGAGGGTGAGCGTATCGCCCTGCGGGGCCTTGGACAGGTCGACGTCCGTGCTGTAATTCCAGTCGGTGTTCGGCGAGAGCGTGCCTTTGGCCCAGTTTTTCCCGGCGGCGTCCGTTACGGTGTAGTCCACCCGGCGAACCGAAGCGGCGGTGTTGTAGGCATTGACCGATATGCGCAGCGGAGCCCCTGCACGAGCGGTGCGCGAAGGACTGACGATGGCCATGTTCATCCGGGAATACGAGTAGATGTTCTCGGACGAGATATTTCCTTTGCGGTCGATGGAGATCACGCGGAAGGCCGAGGGAGAATGATCCTTGCCACCCTTGTTCGAGGGCGAGGTAACGATGTAGCGAATCCGCCCGTCGATCAGCCGCTGGTGGTTGATGTGCCAGTGCCCGAGGATGTGGGCGATGAAGCGATCATCGTCCTTGAATCGGATCGATCCCTCTTTGGATTTGAAAACGAGCTGTTCCCCCAGAGTGTTGTTGTAGTGCGTTACCACGACGATGTTCTGGTCGGGATCCACGTGGGCCAGGTCGTTCTTGAGCCAGCGGTAGTTCTGCTCGGCGGTGTAGGTGGGTTTTCCGTCGCCGATGTACATCGGCAGGACGATGAAGTGAGTGTTCCCCGCCTCAAAGCTGTACCACACCGGTCCGAAATTCTCCTGGTAGAGGTATTCCGGCACGGGGACTTTCTTCATCAGGTCGTGGTTGCCCATCGTGTAGTACACCGGCACGCCCATCGTAGCGGTGGTCACGCTGTCGCCGTGAAAACGGATACCGGGTTCGTAGCAGATGTCGCCCGAATGCAGGATGAAATCCAAGTGCTCGTTGCGGGCATAGTCCTTGAGCGCCTGCACCCAACGCCAGGATTCGGGGGTTTCGTTGTCGGCGATCTGGGCAAAACGGATCACTTCGCCCTCTTTTCTGGGTTGGAGGGCAAAATCGTAACTCTGTGCGCTTCCGGCCGGAATCCACGGGTGCAGGGCGAAATACCCCGAAGGAACGGTCACGAAGATGAAACGCGTGTCGTCGTATCCCGGCAAGGTAAACGCTCCGTCTTTATCCGTTCGGGTTACGTTTATCCCGTCCGATACTTTTACCCCGGCGATGGGCCGGTCGCCCCGGGAGAAAGTCCCGTCGCCGTCCGCATCGCGGTACACGCGCCCGGAGTAAGGCTGGGCAAAGGCCGCACACCCCGCCAGCGCGAAAATCGAAATCAAAAGGTTTCTGAACATGGTCTTATTTCGTATTGGTTTCTCTCACGTAGGGGATCAGCAATTCGCGCCACAGACGGTATCCCTCGCCCGTGAGGTGAAGACCGTCGTTGGTGTAGCGAGGATCCAGGTAGCCGTCCGCATCGACAAAACGGCTGTGCAGGTCGATGAACACATAACCGTTGGCGGCGGCTTCCTCGGCCAGGCGGCGGTTGATCTCGACGATCTCCCGACTGAATACCGTGTGCGAGCGGAAGGTCGGGAAGGTGGGGTTGACCGGCAGGATGCTCTGCAAGTACACCTGCGTGCCGGGCGAAAGGCGATGGATGTCGCGCACCGTTTCCAGGATATTGTTCAGGGTATATTCCGGCGTTTTTTGAGGAGGATTCCCCAGGTCGTTGATCCCCGCCATGAGGAACACTTTCCGGGGCTGTCCGCGCAGCATCCTGGGCAGGCGCGCACGGATGCCGTCGGTAACGTCGGAGCTGATCCCCCGGTTTTTCACCCGGGGATCGTCGAATAGTTCGTCCCATTCCCCTCCCTGGGTAATGCTGTTGCCGATCATCAGGATGTCGTCCGGGGAAGCCGGCAGGTACTGTACGAATGAATTGCGTTCCCGTATATAGCCGCGCAGGGAATCCGGCGGGAAAACCCCAAGGGTATCCAGCACGCTGGCTCCCAAGTAAGGTTGCAGGGCTTCCACCGCGGTTTTGTAGCCTTGACCGTTGAGCCGCAGGGACGAGCCGTAGTAGAACTCAGGACGCAGAGCCCCTTTCCGGTCGGTCATCACCGGCCACAGGTCGATGTATTGCGTACGGGGTATCTGCGACGAAAGGCGGTTGTATTCCCGGTAGCGGGCTATGTCGGTCGAATCGGACGCCACGTCGGGAAGGATGCCGATGATGTACACCCGGGTACGGTCCGAGGCCCGCTGGATTCGGGCAACGATCTCCCCCAGACGGTCGGAGGCCACGCGAGGGCTCACGCCGGCATTGAGGTCGCGTTTGCCGATGGAGAGGAATATCTTTGCCGGCTTTCCTGCGATCACATCGTCCAAACGGTAGTTGAGCCCCGAGAGGTTGTCTCCGTCCACGCCCCGGTTTTTCAACCGGGGGTCGCCGTACGATTCGGCCCATACGCCCCGGTCGGCAAAATCGTCCCCGAGCATGACGATGTCGTCCTGGTCGGTACCCAGCAGGGCGTACAGGGTGCGTCTTTGATCGTAATACGTCGTGTAGCCGAGTCCTGTGGGATAACTCCGCAGGGAAGATTGCGCCGAAACCGGCAGAGTGGCCCCGCCCAGCGCCGTGCAAAAGGCGAGCGCCAGAAATGCGTTTCGGGGGAAAAGAAGTCTCGTCATTTTTTTATGTGGTTTTATGCTTTCCGATGCAGGAAAAAACGCCTCGTCCCCCCTTTGGGAAGGGAGACAGCGTCGAGGGGTAAAGATAGTGAAAGCCGAGCGCAAAGCCGAGGGAGAAAACGAAGTTTTCGGACTTGGCTTTGCCGAGGCGCATCCTATCTTGGGCGAAGCCAAAGATAGGAAAAGGCAAGCGCAGTACCGAGAGGAAAACAAAGTTTTATTCCCGGGTTTTTTCAGCATAACGATGGCGATCCTGCAGAATGTCCGGAAGATTCTGCAAGGTCCAATCCACCAGTGCTTCGAGGTGCGGCATCAGATTTTCCCCGCGCGGGGAAAGGCGGTATTCTACCCGAGGGGGAACCTGAGGGAAAACTTCCCTATGTAGAAGTCCGTCGGCCTCCAGATCGCGAAGGGTAACGGCAAGCATCCGCTGGGAAACATCCCCCAGACAGCGGTGGATTTCTCCGAAACGGAGCGTTCCGTTGGCTTTGAGCGCAATGAGCACCAAGAGCGACCATTTGTTTCCCAAACGCCCCAAAAAATCCCGGACGGGGCAAACTCCGGTATGATGAAAATTTTTCATACGCATCCTCCCTTCTCAAGGCTTTTCTCGGACAAATCTTCCCTTTTTGTAAGCTACTTATCTCCAAGTGCCTTCTTGACAAGAGGGAGAGAATTGCCCTACCTTTGCTTACCAAAAGTAAGTAACTTATCCATCAAAACCAAAAAAAACATGGCAAAAAAAGTAGCTGTCTTGGCCGTGAATCCCGTCAACGGGAGCGGCCTGTTTCAGTACCTGGAAGACTTTTATGAAAACCACATCCCGTACGAGGTATTCGCTGTTGCGCCTTCGAAAGACATCAAAACCAACTCCGGCATTGCCCTGACGGTAGATGGAACGATCGACTCCCTCAAAGGACGCAGCAGAGAATACGATGCCCTGGTATTTGCCTGCGGGGACGCCATGCCGGTCTTTGCCGCCAACGCTGACAAACCGTACAACATCGATCTGCTGGAGGTGGTACGCGAATTTGCCCAGGCCGGAAAGATCCTGATCGGACATTGCGCCGCTGCACTGGTCTTCGAGAAAGCCGGAGCGACCCAAGGGCGTCGCGTAACGCTTCATCCGATGGCAAAACCGGCCATCGTCAAAGGCTGCGCGACAGACCAAGCCGTCGAGGTCGATGGGCCGTTATTTACCGCACGGGACGAGCACGCGATCGGTGAACTGCTGCCCTATGTGGAAAAAGCACTGAAATGACCCAAGGCTGGAGACGAAACCCTCTTCGCTCCTTCCTCCCCGAAAAAAAACGCCGCAGATACTCTGCGGCGTTTTTTTGAAACACAGTTTCTTTCTCTTCTTCTCCGGCCCGTTCTTTGTCCGGAATCGCCCTTTTTTCCAAAGCCCCGGAAAGCAGAAAAAACGGGATCACAACTTGGGCTTGACCTCGACCATCTGATAGCCTTCGATCTGGTCGCCCTCTTGAATATCGTTGAACTTGGCAATGCTCAAGCCGCACTCGAAGCCTTTGGATACTTCCTTCACGTCATCCTTGAAGCGTTTGAGCGATTCGATTTCTCCGGTGAAGACCACCACCCCGTCGCGCACCACGCGAACCTTGGTATTGCGGGTGAGCTTTCCGTCGAGTACCATACAGCCGGCAATGGTGCCGACCTTGGAAATGTGGTACACCTGACGCACTTCGAGGTTGGCCACGATCTCTTCCTTGTATTCGGGAGCCAACATGCCTTCCATGGCATCCTTGACTTCGTTGATCGCGTCGTAAATGATGGAATAGGTGCGGATCTCGATCTGCTCCTGTTCCGAAAGGCGACGGGCATTGGCCGTAGGACGGACATTGAAGCCGATGATGATAGCTTCGGAAGCCGAAGCAAGCAACACGTCGGATTCGGTAACGGCCCCCACGGCATGGTGGATGATGTTGATGTGGATCTTGTCGGTGGAAAGGCGTTCCAGAGCCTCGGTAAGGGCTTCGACCGAGCCGTCCACATCGCCTTTGACGATGATGTTGAGTTCCTTGAAATCGCCGATGGCAATCCGGCGGCCGATCTCGTCCAGGGTAATGTGTTTTGAAGCCCGCACGGTCTGTTCGCGTTTGAGCTGCATGCGACGGGCGGCGATCTGTTTGGCCTCCTTCTCGTCGTCCATCACGATAAACTTGTCACCGGCCTGCGGCGATCCGTCCAATCCCAGCACCAATACCGGCTGCGAGGGAAGGGCGCGGTCCACCTTGTTGCCACGCTCGTCGAACATGGCGCGCACCTTGCCGCTGTACTGTCCCGAGAGGGCATAGTCGCCCACCTTGAGCGTACCGTTCTGCACCAGTACGGTAGCGACATATCCGCGGCCTTTGTCCAAGGCTGCCTCGATGACCGTCCCGACGGCATTGCGGTCGGGATTGGCCTTCAGGTCCAGCATTTCGGCTTCGAGCAATACTTTTTCCAACAGATCCTTGACGCCGATACCTTTCTTGGCCGATATTTCCTGACACTGTACCTTGCCGCCCCACTCCTCCACGAGGATGTTCATGTTGGAGAGGCTCTCGCGGATTCTGTCGGGATTGGCCGTGGGAAGGTCGATCTTGTTGATGGCGATGACCATCGGCACTCCGGCCGCCTGGGCATGGGAAATGGCCTCGCGCGTCTGGGGCATCACGTCGCTGTCGGCCGCGATGACGATGATGGCGATGTCGGTTACCTGGGCTCCACGGGCACGCATGGCGGTAAAGGCTTCGTGGCCAGGCGTATCGAGGAAGGTGATCTGTTCGCCCGATTCCAACTTGACGGAATACGCGGCAATGTGCTGGGTGATACCGCCCGCCTCGCCGGCTATGACGTTCGAGCGGCGGATGTAGTCCAGCAAGGAGGTTTTACCGTGGTCCACGTGTCCCATCACGGTAACGATGGGTGCGCGGCGGCGAAGATCTTTTTCATCGTCGGGAGCCCCCTCCAGGACAGCTTCCTCGAGGTCGGCATCGACAAACTGCACCTGAAAACCGAACTCGTCGGCCACCACGCTCAACGTATCGGCATCCAAACGTTGGTTCATGGCAGCCATGATCCCCAACTGCATGCACGAACCGATGACTTGGGTCACCGGGACGTTCATCATGGAGGCCAGTTCGGAAACGGTTACGTATTCGGTTACCTTGATGATCTTGCTCTCCTCGGCTTCGCGCTGCGCCTCGCGCTGGGCTTCGTCGCGGCGGGAGATTCGTTTTTCCTTGCGGTATTTGGCTGCTTTGTTCTTGGCGTGCTGCGAGGTAAGCTTGTCGAGCGTTTCCTTGATCTGGCGGGAGATTTCCTCCTCGCTCGGTTCGACATGCTCCACCTTGGCACGTCCATGACCGCCTGCGGGACGATTCCGGCCGGCATTGCCGCCCTGCCCCTGAAAACGCGAAGAATTTCCTCCGCCCGGACGGGACGAAGCGGACGATCCGGAGGAAGGGTTGTTCGACTGGATGTCGTTTCCACTGACCTTTTCCCCGCGTTTGCGCTTGCGTTTTTTGCGGTTGGCATCTCCTGCGGAGGCATTCTTGCGAGGATCGGACGAAGCAGGCTTTTCGAACACACTCAGGTCGATCTTGCCCACCGTCTTGGGGCCTTCCAACTTTTGGTACTGTGTTTCGATCTTTTCGATCGTCCGAACCGGCTCCTTCTTTTCCGGAGCCGGAGCTGCCGGTGCAGAGACTTCCGGATGAGCTTCCGGTTTGGCCTCGACCTTGGATGCGGGCGTGTCGGAAACGGGAGAAACGGGTTGCGTCGAAGCTACGGGCGAGGTCTTTTCCTCGACGGAAGCCGCTGCCTTTTGCGCTTTTTCCGGAACTTCCGGAGTTTTTTCAGCTTTCTTAGCCGGTTCCCCGATGGCATCCAGATCGATCTTGCCCACCGTCTTGAGATGAACGGTGTGTTCGGCACGAGCCTTGATCACTTCCGGTTCGGCCGGCGAAGCGGACGGTGCGGGTGCGGATTGAGACGGGGGAACGGGTTGAGGCTGTTTCTCGACAGCGAGAGTCCGCTGCTGCTCTTCCTTTTGCGCTTGGGCTGCCATCTGGAGTTCCTTGGCGATGCGCTGTTTTTCCTTTTCTTCGCGCTTGGCCTGGTTTACCTCCTCGATCATCTGCTTCTTGCTCTTGTCCTGCTCGAAGCCCTGCGCCAACACCTGGTACACGTCGGGCGCAATCTTGGCGTTGGGGTCGGGGTCTATCTTGATGCCTTTCTTTGCCAGATATTCCACCGCCCGATCCATCGATATGTTGAGCTCGGTGAGTACTTTGTTCAGGCGTTTCTTTACTACTTCAGCCATATTGATTCCTCTTTTTTTCTTCTCCCGTTTTGTGTGCGGCCCCAGACGGCCCGAAAAACTTGTTCAAATATACTCTTAATTCTCGAATTCTTTCGAGAGAACCTCCAATACGTGATCTACCGTTTCCTCTTCGAGATCGGTCCGGCGCAGGAGTTCCTCCTTGCCCAATTCCAATACACTCTTGGCCGTATCGCAACCCACGCGCTGGAATTCCTCGATCACCCAGTCCTCGATCTCGTCGGCAAACTCCTTCAGGTCGACGTCTTCCTCCGGGGTATCGCGGTAAATATCGATCTCGTAACCCACCATCTGCGAGGCCAGGCGAATGTTCTGACCCTGCTTACCGATGGCTTTGGACACCTCATCCGGTTTGACATACACGCTGATGCGGTGGGCCTGCTCATCGACCTCGATGCTGGTGAGTTTGGCCGGAGACAGACAGCGGGAAACCATCAGCTGAAGGTTGGTCGTGTAGTTGATCACGTCGATGTTCTCTCCGCCCAACTCGCGCACGATCCCGTGGATACGGGAACCCTTCATGCCCACGCAGGCTCCCACCGGATCGATGCGGTCGTCGTAGGATTCTACCGCCACCTTGGCCTTTTCGCCAGGGATGCGCACCACTTTCTTGATCATGATCAGCCCGTCGGCAATCTCCGGAATTTCCGCCTCGAAGAGACGTTCGAGGAACAGCGGATCCACCCGGGAAAGGATGACATTGGGTTTGGCTCCGCGGATCTCCACGTCCTTGACCAGGGCGCGTACCGGTTCGCCCTTGCGGAAGACATCGGAGGGGATCTGCTCCTCGCGGGGCAGTACAAGTTCGTTCTGGTACTCGTCGTGGACAATGGTCATCTTGGGGCGCACATGGTGGACTTCCCCAGTGATGATGGTGCCCTTGAGCGCTTCGAAGCGTTTGAAGATGGTCGCATTGTCGTATTCGAAGATACGGGCCACCAGGTTTTGGCGCAGGGCCAGGATAGCGCGGCGACCCAGGTCCATGATCTTGACTTCCTCGGATACTTCCTCGCCCACTTCGAAGTCGTCCTGGATCTTGCGGGCTTCCGACAGAGGGATCTGCGCGGCAGGGTCTTCCACCGCACCGTCCTCGACCACGATACGGTTGCGCCATATCTGAAGGTCGCCCTTGTCGGGATTGACCACGATATTGAAATTGTCATCGGTGCCGTATTTTTTCTTCAGCGCGGTACGGAACACCTCCTCCAGAATGGCGGTAAGGGTCAGGCGGTCGATTTTCTTGAACTCCTTGAACTCCGTAAACGAATCTATCAGTGCCGAATTGTCCATTTTGACCAGTAGATTTTGTTTGATACTCGTATTGTTGTTTTTTTCCTTTTTTGACAGCTTAAAATTTCAGCACCACGCAAGCCTTGCGGATGTCCCCGTAAGGAATGCTTTGCGTGTGCAGCACCGTATGTTTGCCCTTGCCCACCGGCTTGGGTTCGCGGGTGGTCCACTCCAGTACGATCCCCTGATCGTCGGAGCGGGAAAGCGTACCCACGAGCGGTTCCCCCTCGTCCAAGGTAACCTTCAACTCCCGTCCCACGTGCTTGGCATACTGGCGGGGCAACTTCAGTGGAGCATCCGCCCCGGGCGAAGAGACCGAAATGGAAAAGTCCTCGCGGTCGCGATCCATCTGCGGATCGTGTTCCAGGGCGCGCGAAAGGGCGATGATGGTCTCCAGATCCACGCCCCGGTCGCCATCGACCACCACCTGAATATCGTTGTCGGGGGAAAGGCTCCAGTCCACCACGAACACTTCGGGATACTGTTCCAACGCCCGGTCGATGATTCCTTTTACAAACTCCGCATCCATCGTCTACTCTTCGTGTTTTTTCCTCGGACTCATGCGTCTGCCCCGAGGGGTTTTTAAAAAATTTGGGGGACTCTCTCGCCCCCCAAATCTGTTCACCTCATTTTCACAAGCGCAAAAGTACGGCGTTTTCCCGAAAAAAACAAATTTTTGCCCCCACCTGTGGGCAAGAGGGCGAAAAAAAGCCTCGGGGCCGCCTACTTGCGGCCCAAAAGTTCGCTGTACAGGGCATACATGCGCTCCGAGGTATCCCCGTCGGAGAAACGCTGCACCTGCCGCAAGCCTTCGGCGCACAGACGCGCGCGCAGTTCGCCGTCCCGCCACAGCCGATCCATCGCTTCCGTAATGGCCCGTACGTCGCGGCACGGGACGTAAAGCGCCCCTTGGCCTCCCGCCTCGGAAAAACACCCGCCCGAGGAGGTGAGCACCGCCTTGCCGCAACCCATCGCTTCGACGATCGGCAGGCCGAAACCTTCGTAAATACTGGGATACGCCACAAAACGGCTCCTGTGGTACAAGCAGGCCAACTGGAGGGAAGACACCCCGCTGAGCAGCCGCACCCGGGAGGAAAGCCCGTGGCGCTCGATGTACCGGTCCAACTGCTGCCCGTAGCGGCCGCTGCGACGGCCGACCAACACCAGGTTCACCTCGGGAAGCGCCCGAAGCGCCTCCAGCAGCACGCCCTGGTTTTTACGACGTTCGATCGTCCCCACGCAGAGTACGAAATCCTTCGGCAAGTCGAAGCAGGAGAGCTGCTCCTCCACCCGATCGGCCGACAGACCGCCGGTGTACAACGGAGCGATGCTTTGGTACACGACCCGGATTTTTTCCTCGGGCACCCCCAGGAGTTCCACGATGTCCTTGCACGTCTGGCGACTGATGGCCACCACCGCATCGGCTACCCGGGTGGCGTACCGTACTTTCCGCAGGTGCATCCACGCATCGAAAGCCGAGTAGAACTCCGGATGGCGCATGAAGATCAGGTCGTGGATGGTGACCACGCTGCGCACCGGGGTGTGTTCGATGCCTACGGGGAGCTCATGGCTCAATCCGTGATAAAGTTCCACCCCATCCTTGGCGGCGATTCCGGCCAGAGCCGAAGTGCGCCACAGACTGCCCATACGCCGCCATGCGCCCTGCGGGAAGACCGTGCGCACGTTGGGCGCCGAGGTGAAATCCACCTCCATCCCGGCGCGGGGGGTGTACAACACGATGGAGTCCTGCGGGTGATTCCGCACCAACTGCCCCACCAGGGTCCGGCTGTAGTTGCCCAACCCGGAGCGGTTGTTGAACAGGCGTTTGGCATCGAAACCTATCTTCATACGGCAAGCGGGTCTTTTTCTTTCCCGGGGCAAAAATATCCTTTTGTCCCCACGCAGGCAAATTTTCCCTTTCGCTTTGCGCAAAAACGCCGCCGTCCGGGCTATTTTTGCTAAATTTGCACCCCGTAACACTTTCGACAAAAGTATGGGATTCAAGGAGGAAACGGCGCGCCGCCGCACTTTCGGCATCATTTCGCACCCCGACGCGGGTAAAACCACCCTGACGGAAAAACTGTTGCTCTTTGCCGGAGCGATCCAGGAGGCGGGGGCGGTCAAATCGAACAAGATAAAAAAAGGCGCGGCTTCGGACTTTATGGAGATCGAACGCCAGCGAGGCATCTCGGTAGCCACTTCGGTGATGGCTTTCGAATACAAAGGTTACAAGATCAACATCCTCGACACCCCGGGGCACAAGGATTTCGCAGAGGACACCTACCGCACGCTCACCGCGGTGGACAGTGTGATCGTGGTGATCGACGTAGCCAAAGGTGTGGAGGAACAGACCGAAAAACTGGTCGGGGTGTGCCGCATGCGCAACATTCCGATGATCGTCTTTGTCAACAAACTGGACCGCGAAGGCCGGGATGCGTTCGACGTGATGGACGAGGCGGAGCAGAAACTGGGGCTTCACCTGTGCCCGATGAGCTTCCCCATCGGGATGGGAGCCGAATTCAAAGGCATCTACAACCTCCACCGCCGCAACGTCCGCCTGTTCTCCGGTGCCCAGAAACAAAAGGTGGAACAGGCCGTGGAGATAGACCGGCTCGACGACCCGCAACTCGACACGCTGGTAGGCGCATCGGCTGCAAACCGCCTGCGGGACGACTTGGAACTGGTCCAGGGGGTCTATCCGGAATTTTCCCTCGAAAAATACCTCGCCGGAGAGCAACAGCCGGTCTTCTTCGGTTCGGCGCTGAACAATTTCGGGGTGCAGGAGCTGTTGGACACCTTCGTGGAAATCGCCCCCGCCCCGCGCGCCAAGATGTCCGACGTCCGCCTGGTGGAGCCTTTGGAAAAGACGTTCTCGGGCTTCGTCTTCAAGATCCATGCCAACATGGACCCCAAACACCGCGACCGCCTGGCTTTTGTCAAGGTGGTATCGGGGACCTTCCGCCGCAATATCAACTACCTGCACGTGAGGATGGGAAAAATGATGAAATTCGCCAGCCCGAACGCCTTTTTCGCCGAGAAAAAACAAGTGGTGGACGAGTCGTATCCGGGAGACATCGTCGGGCTGCACGACACGGGCAACTTCAAGATCGGCGATACGCTCACCGAAGGCGAGGTGCTCAACTTCAAGGGCATCCCCTCTTTCTCGCCCGAGCACTTCCGCTACATCAACAACGCCGACCCGATGCGCGCCAAACAGCTCTCCAAGGGCATCGACCAACTGATGGACGAAGGCGTGGCCCAGCTTTTCACCCTCGATCTCAACGGGCGGAAGATCATCGGAACGGTGGGGGCGCTCCAGTTCGAAGTGATCCAATACCGCCTCGAACACGAATACAACGCCCTGTGCACCTACGAAGCCGTTCCGGTGTACAAAGCCTGCTGGATCGAGGCCGAAGACCCCGCCGGCGAAGAGTTCCGCGAATTCCAACGGGTAAAAAATCGCTTCATGGCGCACGACAAGGACGGGCGCCCGGTCTTTCTGGCCGACTCGGCCTTTTCCATCACCATGGCGCAGGAAAAATACCCGTCGGTACACCTGCATTTCACTTCCGAATTCTAAAAACCGACGCATTATCCCATGTCCTCCTCGCTCAAACTGTTCAAACAACTGGGGATCGTCCTGCTGATCACCTTCGCCGGGGAGTGTATTTCCCGCTTCTCGGGGATCCCGGTACCGGGCAGCATCGTCGGGATGATCCTGCTGCTGGTCCTGCTGAAGCTGAAAATCCTCCGCGTGGAACAGATCGCCGAACTGTCCGACTTTCTGCTGGCGCACATCAACTTCTTTTTCATCCCGGTAGGCGTAGGCATCATGGTGTCGTACAAATACCTCGAAGGGCATTACCTGTCGGGCATCGCCCTGATCCTGATCACGACCATCATCGTGATGGCAGTATCGGGAGGCGTTACCGAATTTCTGGCCCGGCGGCGTGAAAAACGGGTCGCCGCCCGCGCAGCTGCCCAAGCGTCCCACGAAAAAAAGGAGGAGGAGAAAAAATGAACGCATTCCACACCCTGACGTCCCTACCCCTGTTCGGAATCCTGTTGTGCCTGCTGGCCTATGTAGCGGCTTGCCGCATCCGCCGGGCCACGGGCAGCGTCGCCGCCAACCCGTTTCTGATCGCGACCATCCTGGTGGTAGCCGTGTTGCTGATCTTCCGCATCCCTTACCAGGACTTCAACCAGGGAGGACAGGTCATCAATTTCTTCCTCTCGCCCATTACCGTCATCCTGGCCGTTCCGCTGTACAAACACCGCAACCTGCTCAACCACTACCTGAAAGCCATCGTGGCAGGCATCGCCGCCGGCGTAGCGGCGGCGATGATCAGCGTGATCGGTTTCTCACGGCTCTTGGGGCTGGACAGTGTTCTGGAACGTTCACTCGTTTCCAAATCCATCACCACCCCTATCGGCATCGAGATCACCCGCTCCATCGAAGGAGTAGAAGGCATCACCATCCTGGCTATCATCCTCTCGGGCATCTTCGGAGCGATGATTGCTCCGGTGGTATTCCGTTACACCGGCATCCGGCATCCGGTAGCGCAAGGCATCGGTTTGGGTTCGGCCTCGCACGCCATCGGCACTTCGAAGGCCATCGAGATGGGTGAACAACAGGGGGCCATCAGCGGGCTGACCATCGGCATTGCCGGTATCACGACCGTGTTGGTCGTACTGGCGCTAGACTTCTTCCTGTGGGATTGACCAACGGCTGTTTCACGGCTTGCAATGCAAATCCCCTCCTCTGCAAAGTACCTACCCCCTCCTTGCCCGAAAAGCCCTCCTATCCAAGGAAAAGTATCCGAGAAATAGAACACCGGAGGAAAACACGCCCCGATTTTTCTGCGGCAATTGTCCCTCGTAGTGGAACCGGTTCCCGATCGTCGCAAAGTAAAAAACTGCGCGGCGGAAGTCGAAAGACTTCCGCCGCGCAGTTTTATCCCTTCGAGTTAAATCCTGTCAAAGCGTTGAGATGATGGCTTCGGCCTCTTCGGGGGTAAGTGCCGTACCGAGGAATTTTCCATCCTTGCCGATAAAGATCGCCCGGCTACTGGGGCAGACATAGGACTTGAAAAATTCCTGATCGGCCTGTCCCGTCTTGAAATCGGCGATACCGCGTTCTTCGAGGTATTTCTTCATTCCGGCCGGAACTTTCCCATCGAGAAAAACAAAAGCAACGATGACTTCCGCCCCTTTCTCCTTGGCTTTGTGCAACTCGGCATACATCCTCTCGTTCAGCTCGGTTTCCTCCGGATTGGTTACATAGAGAACCCCTACCTTGTCCTTCAAGATGGCCGAAGTCAGCGTATCGCCGGCCGTAAGCACCGGATACAGCGTAAAGGCAGGCGCGGTATAGCCTTTGGACATCTGGATCACGTTTTTGTGCAAATACGAATCGAACGTTCCCATTCGGGGGTGCGTCTTGATATTGGAGGGGACTTTCTCGTAGTAGGCCGCCAACTGGTCCGGATTGATGTACGCGATGCAGTTGATCATCATCACCAGGGAAAGAAGATCTTCCGGACGCTTCTCGGCCATTTCGAATATTTTCCTCGCGTAGGCCTCGTCGTGCTCGATGGACTCTTCGTAAATCGCATTGAGCGCTGCCGTATCGCCGGTTTGCTGCGCGGCACGGAATGCCCGTATCTGATCGGCCCGATACTGACCATTGGCCGCTTCCTGCGCCAGGATGGTATTGAAATAGTCCATCGCGTCGGAACCCGTCACCTTCACGCTGTCCAGATGGGCAAATTCACCTACGAGCTCCATCTTGGAATTGTCGATGTACAAGGGAATTTCTCCCGCTACGTCCTGGAACGTGATAAAACGATAGTCGTTGTATTCCATCTTTCCTTTGAAACGGAAACGGCCGTCCTTCATCCGGACAGTGTCCAGCATCACGTATTCTCCGCTGGCAGGCTGGGAACACAGATAGACATCCTGATCGGGAATGCCGGCCAGATAGCCGTCGATCACGAACTTGTCGCTGTTGCACGCCACGACGCACAACGCGGCGGCAAGGGCGAGCAATGAGGTTTTCAGTTTTCGGGTATTCATCGGTATCGTCATTCTATTGAGTGATTATTTTTGCTGCTGCCAAAGATATTCAAGCGCTTTCTCCAAAGCCTCGGGCGAAACACCTCGCGCCAGGATCGTTCCGTCGGCTCCGACCAGGACTCCGGAGGGAAGCGTCCCCGTGAGGGCGAACTTATCGACCAATTCGTTTTTCACACCCCGCGCATCGCGCACCTCGTTCCACGGAAGGCTCAACGAATAGATGTCATACCCATACTCCTGATCGCTTCCTCCGATACAGGACGAGAGCACTTCCAATCCTTTCGGGTGCCACTGCTCGTAAACCTCCTTCAAGGCCGACATGTAGTCGATGTTTACCGGATCGCCGGCCGTCCAGGCGACCAGAAAGAGTGTTTTCCCGGCAAAATCCTCCCGGTGGAAAGATACGCTGTCGCTGCGCAGTTCGAACTCCGGCACCGACATCCCGACCAGAGTGTTTTTGGCCTGGGTAACGAAATGCGAAAATTCTTTCCCGTAGAGCGAAGCTGCCACCTCGGGCGTAAACTTGGCCTGAAGGGTATCCAGCAAGGGGGAATACCCCTTGTTGAGGAACGTATAAGCCAACAGCGGCGAGAGAGGGCTGTCGGGATGGGTTGCTACGAAATTGGCCACGTACTGCAACTGACGGCGGTCGAGCTGTTCGTAAGCGGCGGTGTAAGCCTCCAGCGAATCTTTAGGTCCGTCCTGGGCACTGGCCCGAAGGATATTGAGGTACGCCGTTTCCTTGCGCGCGGCAAATTCCCGCATGTAGTCCATGAATTCGTTGTAAAGCGCTTGTCCCTCTCCGCCGGTGATCTGTGCGCGGTCCAGACTGTCGATGTGCGCACGAACCGTTACCGGAGCGCCTTCGGCAAAAAAGGAAAGCACCGGTGCCATTTTCCCGAACGCCAGGTAATACATCCGCGGCTCGCTCGCATCGCCGGTGAGGTCGAAACGCCCGTCGCGCCCCATCTCCAGTGAATCCACACTCACATACCGCCCGTCCTGTTCATACTGCAGGTACAAGGTTCCGTTCTTGGCCCCTTCGATCGTGCCTTTTACCCGAAAGGTCTTACCTCCCGAGCACCCCACCAGGAGTGCGCCGCACACCAGGGCGAAAAATCCTGCTCCAATGGTTTTCTTCCACATAATAGCTGTACTGCTCTTGTATCTTGTTCGTTTTTGTTCTCTCGGGACAAATGTAGGTAAAATACGGGATTTCCCCGATCCTCCCCCCAGGATTTATTCCTTGCTCACCGCCCGCAGGTCCAGGTTGTTGGTGGTGATGTTGCTGGTAAAATTCCGCAAGGCGGGATTGTAGAAACGGATCACCTGGTCGTAAAACAGCACCACGGCCGGCACATCGAGCATTGCCAGCGAATCGGCACGGCGGTACAGGGCGGCACGCCGGGAGGGATCGAGCGTATGGACAGCCTCGAGGTACAGACGGTCGAAGGCGGGATTGGAATAATGCGTATAGTTCGGCCCCTTGGGGCTTTCGTTCGGTCCGTAGAAGAGCGAGAGGTAGTTTTCGCCATCGGGATAGTCGCCCACCCAGCTGGCCCGGAAAAAGTCCGACTTGCCGGTAGCCATCGCCTGACGGAGACTGGCCGTCTGGATGACCTCCACACTCACCGGTATGCCCAAACGCTGCCACTCGGACTGGATGTATTCGCACAAGTCGCGGTAGTCGGAATTTACCTGAAGGACAAAGGGTTTGATAGGACCCTTTTCCCGTTTGTACTCCTCGATCAGGCGCAGGGACAGCTCCGGATCGTACAGATTGACGCTATCCGAAGCCAAGGTGCCGTCCAAGCCCAGCGGGATCATGCCTCCGGTAGCCGGGATGCCGATGTTCTTGCGCAGGTAGAGCATCATCTTGCGCCGATCGAACCCGTGGTTGAGCGCACGGCGTATCCGAAGGTCGGACAGGGGATGGTCCTGCGGCAAGTCCATCTTGATGCCCAGGTATTCGGTATTGAGGTACGGCATGGTCATCATGGCGATCTGGCCTTCAAATTTCTCCTTGAGCCGCCCATCAGAAGTGAGCACCTCGTCGGCATAACCGGGGTCGAGCCCCGAGATAAAGTCGAGGTTGCCCATCAGGAACTCCATGAAGGCGGACTGTTTGTCCGGCAGGAAAGTGATGTTGATCGCTTCCAGGTACGGCAGACGCACCCCTGCGGAGTCGTATTCGAAAAAGTCGGGGTTGCGCCGCAAGACCAGCATGTTGCCCTCGCTCCAATACTTGACGTAAAACGCGCCCGTACCCACCGGACGGGTGCGGAAATCCTCGCCCAGGTATTCCACCGCCTCGCGGGGTACGACCATGCAATACGGCATCGTCAGCAGGCTCATAAAAGCCGGGAATGGCTCCCGAAGGCGGATGTGGAGCGTGGTGTCGTTCGGCGCATCGATCGTCTCCACGTAATTCATCGTCCACGCACCGGGCGAAGTTACCAGCGTATCGGTAAGCCGCCCGAGGGAATACACGAAATCGTGAGCATTGACCGTACGGGTACTGTCCGGATACTGGGGCAGAAAGGCTTCGCTCTTGTGAAAACGCACATCGTCGCGCAGGATAAACGTATAGTCCCGCCCGTCGGGGGATATCTCCCAACGTTTGGCGATCTCGGGGATCACATGGGCGTTGGTGTCCAGGCGAACCAGCCCGGAGAAGACCTGCCGGCAAGCCCATACACCGGACTGCAAACGGGCAAAGGCCGGGTCGAGGGACAAGAGGTTGCCCGCTTCGTTGTAGCGGAACACCTGGTTGTCGGGAGCCGGCTCGGGACGGTGGCACGCCGAAAAGGCAAACAGGGCTACCATACAAACGGCCAAAACCTTATGAAAAAAAACTCCGGAAATGCTATCGGGAATACGTATCTTCATCTGCTTTCTCTTGCTGTCCGATGGACCCATCGGGATTTGAATGGGTAAAGATACGCCATATCCGCTTTTCGCGCCACATCTGCGCGTCATTTTTCACGCAATCCCTCCGATCCGTTCATTTTTTAACCGTCCGTTTCCTTCCCGCCCGAACATTTGCCCGGGCGGGGATTCCTCCCTACCTTTGTCCGGCCGGAAAATCCGGCGAAAGCAACGATGAAAAAACTGGTGATTTTCGACTTGGACGGCACGCTGCTCAACACCTTGGGCGACCTGGCCGCTTCGTGCAACTACCTGATGGAACAGCACGGCTACCCGACCCATCCCTTGGACCGCTACCGCTACCTGGTGGGCAACGGCATCAACAAACTCATCGAACGCGCCCTGCCGGCTGGAGAGTCCTCCCCGGAGAGAGCCGCCGCCCTGCGCCCCGAATTCATCGCCCGGTATCGGGAACACCTCTGGGAACACTCCTGTCCCTACCCCGGCATCGAAACCCTCCTGAAAACCCTTTGCCAGCAGGGCATCCTGCTGGCCGTAGCCAGCAACAAATACCACGAAGGCACCGTGGCGCTGGTGCAGCATTTCTTTCCCCAAGTGCCGTTTGCCGCCGTCTTCGGGCAGCGGGAAGGCATCCCGGTAAAACCCGATCCGGCCGTAGTGCGCCAGATCCTCTCCGCGACCAAAGTGCCGGCCGGACAAGCGCTGTACGCAGGTGATTCCGATGTCGATATGCGCACCGCTGCCCACGCAGGCATCGAATCGGTGGGGGTTTGCTGGGGATTCCGACCGCGTGCGGAACTCGAAGCCTCGGGGGCCGACCACCTGGCCGAAACGCCGCAAGACATCCTCCCGATAGCCCTCTCGTAAGCACGCCCTTTTCCCTTCCGAAAAAGGGAGGGGGCTCCGGCAAATCTGCTTTCTTTCTAAAAAAAGTACGGTAACAAAAAATCCTGCGAAGATTTACAGGAACTTATAAGCCACATTGACCCCGAAGCGCGGGATCCAGTTGGACGAACCGTTCCAGGGGTCGTCGATCTCCGGTTGGTTGGGCCGGTGGGGCTTCATGATGATCTCATCCTTGCGGTGAACGATCTCCCCGCCCGGGCCGTACACGTCGTACAGGAAGTAGCCGTTGTACCATCCCATCACGAACAGCCCTCCCACATAGGCATCGAGGGTGAAATGCTCCCCCAGAATCCATTTGTAGCCTACCGCAGGGCCTATCAGAAATCCCGTCCCCCGCTCGTACTTGTTGGCCCAGTGGATGAACTGATCCGCTTTGAAAAAATAAGGCCGCGACATTTTCATCATCACCAGTGCTCCGAGGTCTCCGGAAACCCACCAACCGCGATGATGATCCCGATCCGTTTTCTTGAAGTACCAACGGAGCTCCCCCAGCACGTATCCGAATTTTTCAGGACGGGAATGACCGCCCAATTTGACCGATTCCCAGGGAGAGTACAAAAACTCGCTGGCGAGCGAAAGCCGCGGCGATATAGGCACCTCGACCGAGAGGTCGATCACTCCGGCCAGAGCATACGCCCCATTGACCTTCACTTCCGTCTGTCCGTAAGCCCGGGGAGCGAAAAACAACAAGACCCATACGGCCGCCAAAAGAAAACGTTTCGTGCTTTTCATCACAGTAACTGATAAATATGCGAAGGTGCAAATATAGGAAAAGACGCGCCATCCCTCCTCCTGTTTGGCCGTTCAGGGCCCGCTGTTTTCACGATCTGCCACGACTTTCCCGCAAAGACGAAAAGATTCTCACAAAAAGCCGCAAAACGCCATACGGATTCTCAAAAAAATAGCTACATTTGCCATCGACCAAGACAAAAAATACCATGGGATACAATATAGACGACCAAGGCTATTACGGCCCCTTCGGCGGAGCTTACATACCGGAGATGCTCCGTCCCAACATCGAAACCCTCCAACGGGAATACCTTCGTGCCATCCAAGAACCGGCTTTCCAACAGGAGTTCGACTCCCTGATGCGGGATTACGTCGGACGGCCCTCGCCCCTGTATTTTTCGCAGAAACTCTCCGACCGATACGGAGCACGCATCTATCTGAAACGCGAGGACCTCAACCACACCGGAGCCCACAAGATCAACAATGCCATCGGACAGATCCTGCTGGCCCGGCGGATGGGCAAGCACCGCATCATCGCCGAAACGGGTGCCGGACAGCACGGCGTGGCGGCGGCTACCGTCTGCGCCTTGATGGGCATGGAGTGCTACGTGTACATGGGAGCGGTGGACATCGAACGGCAAATGCTCAACGTACGGAAAATGCAGATGCTCGGCGCCAAGGTCGTTTCGGTGGAAACCGGCCGCAAGACGCTCAAGGAAGCCGTGGACGAAGCGCTGAAGGACTGGTGCGAACACCCCGATGAAACCTTCTACCTGATCGGTTCGGCGGTCGGCCCGCACCCCTATCCCGACATGGTCGCCCGCTTCCAGTCGGTCATCTCGAAGGAGATCAAAGCCCAACTGCTCGAAAAAGAAGGCCGGGACTATCCGGATTATCTGATCGCCTGCGTCGGCGGAGGAAGCAACGCCATCGGCACGTTCTACCATTATCTGGACGATCCGCGCGTCCGGCTGATCGAAGCCGAAGCCGGCGGCTTGGGTACGGATACGGAGGAAAACGCAGCCACCATGACCCTGGGCAAGGAAAGCATCCTGCACGGCAGCAAAACGCTCGTACTGCTGGACAAAAACGGCGACACGGCCGAACCTTACTCCATCTCGGCCGGGCTGGACTACCCCGGAGTAGGTCCCGCCCATGCCAACCTCTACACCTCGGGACGCTCGGACGTGCTGGCCATCAACGACGATCAGGCGCTCGAAGCCGCCTACGAACTCACGCGTACCGAAGGCATCATCCCGGCACTCGAATCGGCTCACGCCCTGGCCGTGCTGCCCCGCTACTCTTTCCGCAAGGACTCCGTGGTAGTGGTAACCGTCTCGGGACGAGGCGACAAGGACATGGAGACCTACCTGAAACATTTCAAGGGCTGTCCGGAAAACCGCTGACCTTCCGCCCCGAAAACCGCACGAAAGCCTTCAGCCGCCTGCGCAAGGGGACTGGGGCTTTTTCATTTTGTTTCACTTCCTTTCCGAAAACCTTTGAACAAACCGATGGATCCGAAAACCGACCAAGAAACCTTTCCCCAATACCTCTTCCGCACCTCGGCGCAATACTCCCAGCATGTGCCTTCGCATACGGTAGTCTATCGTTTCGTGGACAGCCTCACCGACCTGCTGTTCCCGGTGCGCAGCGACCAGCCGCTTTCCCTCGCTCAGATCGAAGAGCGTTGGGAGGGCCTTCACCGCGACTTCGCCGCCATCATTTGTCCGCTTTGCGCTCCCGAAGTCGCCTGTGAAATATTGTCCGAACAATTCTTCACCCGGATCGCCGAGCTTCACGCCAGCCTGGTGGAGGACGCGGAAATGTACCGGGACAGCGACCCGGCTTCGGGTTGCGTGGAGGAAGTCATCCTGTGCTACCCCGGTTTTTACGCCGTGATGGTACACCGGATCGCCCACGAGATCCACCGGCTGGGCATTCCCCTCCTGCCCCGGGTCATTGCCGAATACGCCCATAGCCGCACCGGCATCGACATCCATCCGGGTGCCACGATCGGCAAACACTTCTACATCGACCACGGCACGGGGGTGGTCATCGGCGAGACGACCGTCATCGGCGACAACGTATGCCTCTACCAAGGCGTTACCCTGGGGGCCTCCTACGTGGACAAGGAACTGCGTGGGGTGCGCCGCCACCCGAGCATCGAAGACAACGTGATCATCTACGCCGGCAGCACCATCCTGGGAGGGAATACCGTCGTAGGGCACGACTCGATCATCGGAGGAAACGTCTGGCTGACGGAATCCGTGCCGCCCTACTCGCGCGTGTACCACAAACCCGAGATCGCTATCAAAACAAAGAAAACGACAAAATAACCTCCCGGTGCTTTTCCCGCCGGGAACGCCTCAAACCCTCGAGGCACAAAAACCCTTGATACCATGGCAAAAATCGCACAAGCACTAACCGACCTGGTGGGCAACACCCCGCTGTTGGAACTCGCCCGCTTCGAAAAGCGGCATCATCTGCGCGCGCACCTGATCGCCAAACTGGAATACTTCAACCCCGCCGGCAGCACCAAGGACCGCGCCGCCGTAGAAATGATCCGCTGCGCCGAGCAACAGGGGCGCCTGGCTCCCGGAGCCGTGCTGATCGAACCCACCAGCGGCAACACCGGCGTAGGCCTGGCCATGGTCGCCGCCGTACGCGGATACCGCCTGATCCTGACCATGCCCGAAACGATGAGCGCCGAACGCCGCAAACTCCTCGCCGCATTGGGAGCCGAGATCGTCCTCACCCCGGGGAGCGAAGGAATGGCCGGAGCGGTGAAAAAGGCCGAAGCACTGCAAGCCGAAATCCCGGGTTCGGCCATCCTCCAGCAGTTTTCCAACCCGGCCAATCCGGAAGCACACCGCCGCACAACCGCACCGGAGATCTGGCGCGACACCGACGGAAAGGTGGATGTCTTCGTCGCCGGAGTGGGAACCGGGGGGACGATCAGCGGAGTAGGAAGCGCCCTGAAAGCCTACCGAGCCGACATCGAAGTCGTAGCCGTCGAACCGGACGGTTCGCCGGTACTCTCGGGCGGAAAGCCCGGCCCGCACGGCCTGCAAGGGATCGGCGCCGGATTCATCCCGGACAACTACGATGCCCGCGTGGTCGATCGCATCCTGCGGGTCAAGGATCAGGATGCCATCCGCACTTCCCGCGAACTGGCCACCTGCGAGGGACTTCTGGTGGGTATTTCCTCGGGCGCAGCTGCCTATGCAGCTTCCCTGCTGGCACAGGAAGAAGCCTATGCCGGCAAGAATATCGTAGTGCTGCTGCCCGATACGGGCGAACGTTACCTCTCGACGGCCCTGTACGACTTCGAGGGGTATCCTCTCTGAGCGGCTCCCTCCACCTCCCCAAACACCGCGCGGGCATTCCTCTCCGAGGAATGCCCG
>JFBN01307378.1_pt2 | contig 26819 bp, 26 predicted proteins | sample 768741 | NCBI WGS metagenome assembly JFBN01 (sample SAMN01983846, study PRJNA193217) | chicken gut metagenome | biome: terrestrial biome; isolation source: ceca of Broiler chicken | host: Gallus gallus | place: United Kingdom: England | collected 2010-09-07
ATTTAGTGAGGTTAAGTGCCAACATCGAACGAATATAAACTATTATTCTGCTGGCTACAGGCTCGATGTTTTACTAGAACAACGGATAATCCATATATTTATCTATTGTGCCAGTTAATTTTCCAAAGCAGTATAATAGTTTATATTTAGCGAGGTTAAGTGACAACATCGAGCGTATATAAACTATTATACTGCTGGTTGCAAATTCTATGTTTTACCGGCACAACTGATTATATTAATATTCGATTTTCAGAATGCCGCCTTTTTTATAAGCTTCCGTCGTGGCAAAGGCGATTTGCGTGGATTTTGTACCGTCGTAAACAGTTACTTCCGGTTTTACGCCTTTTTGTACGCAGTCAATGAAATATTCCATTTCCAAACGGTAAGCATCGGCAAATCTTTCCGGGAAGCCGCTTACACATTCTTTAACGGCGCCGTTCTTATCGTAAATCATGCACAGATTTTTTTCCGGAACAGGGCTGATGCGCAATGTGCCTTCCGTGCCGACAACTTCCGTTTCCACATGGTAGCCGTACGGAGCCGTGCGGCCTACATGCACGAAGCCGATAGAACCGTTGGCGCATTTGTACATGGCAACGCCCGTTTCGTCATCGCCGCATTCCTTGAATTCAGGATGTTTGAATGTTGCGCCCGTCGCATATACTTCTACAGGGTCGGAGCCTAAGAACCAGCGCATGAGGTCGATATCATGAATAGCCATATCAATGAAAATGCCGCCGGAAGTCGGAGCGAATTTGATTGCGCCCTGAACGAGTGCTTCCGGGTCGATACCGGTAGCTTTCACCATGTACGGTTTGCCGATTAAGCCGGTTTTGATTTTTTCCATAGCGTAAGCATACGACGGGTCAAAACGGCGCATGAAGCCCAAAAAGAACGTAAGTTCCGGATGGCGTTCCACAGCTGCTTCCGCCAATTTGCATTCTTCAATCGTAACACCGAGCGGCTTATCGGAAAATACGTGTTTGCCCGCATCGAGCGCCGCTGCAATCTGCCAGCAGTGCTGACTGCTCGTCGTAACAATGGCTACGGCGTCGATATCGGCTTTGGCGAGCATTTCATTGTAATCAGTATAAACATCCGTTACACCCAGTTCATTTTTAGCAAATTCCAGTTCAGCCGGTACGATGGAGCACGCAGCCGTAAGCTCTGCATTAGCTATTTTGAATGCCAGATTTTTAGCATGTTCTTTACCGAGGCGGCCGAGACCGGCAATACCAACTTTTACTTTTTTCATAATAAAATTCCTCCCAGAATGAAAATCATCTCTTAATTTTTGTTAAATTCATAATATCAAGAACCGTTCCATTCGTCATTAAATAACTTTGCCAATTAATACACATTTTTTGCTTTCTTTTATCAGAGCAAAAAAAGTATACTAATTGGCAATCAGTCATATTGATTAGTATTTGCCGTTGTCGCTAAAATATTTACGGAAATTATTCGGCGTGAGCGAAGTTGATTTCTTGAACGCGCGGATAAAATGCGACGAACTCTGAAAGCCGGATTTGCCTGCTATTTCCTCCACGCTGTAATACGTATGCGTCAGGAGATTTTTGGCATTGTCAAGGCGCAGATTGGTCAGATACAAATGCGGCGATATACGCATCAGCTTTTTAAACAGCCGCGTAAAATAAAACAGACTGAGTCCCGTGTATTCGGCTACATCTTTCACGGCTATCGGTCTGGCGTAATTTTCCCGCATGTATTTTTCCGCTTTCTTGATGATGTCCTCCGCCGGCGACACCTTGAGCGGCGGCGGTGCGGCAAGCTCGCAGAGAATACTGTAAATATTGTGCGACAGCTCAAAATCGCTGCTGTTTTTATCGCGCAGAAGCTCAAACACATTGTTTATGAACGGCTCGGCCTTTTTGGCGTACGTGCCGGAAAAATGGCCGCTGCCGTTATTTTTATAAATATATTCGACGATGTTTTCCGCCATCTTGCCGTTGAAATGAAACCACTTCACCTTAGCCGGTTTATCCGCCCAATAATGATTGCTTTCCTTGCAGTTTAAAATGACAAGCTCATTCGCTTTGGCCGAAAATTCCCTGCCGCGCAGCTCAAAATGCAGCTCCCCCTCCAAAATATACTGCACCATGTACGCATCCATATAGTTGCGGCTCACTTCATACGGTTTATCCACCAAATAGACTGAGCCCCATAAGATATACAGCAGATTTTCCTTTGCAAACAAATCAGCTGAACGGAAATACATACGCTCTTTCCATACTACCCCTGCTTCTCGTTTTTCCATATATTCACATTCACCTTCACTAAACTGCAACTCATCTTCTTAAATCAGCATTCCAGTCAAAAATAATGCCGGTTGCCGGGTCAATTTCAAATTCGTATTTCATATCATTAAAAAATAATCTGCCTTCATACCGTCCCCGTCCATCAGCATTTTCCCGCCTGATGTCGATATCGTCAAGCGATGCCTGCGGAACTTTCTCCAAAACGATATTTTTAGCCTCCTCTACCGATACGGGATTTCCGCCGAGCCGGTCGAGCCACTGTTCGTCCACTTCATAATCGGCTTTAACAATTGCTCCGTTTTCTATTGCAATCTCATAATCATAATCGCCGTAATTCGTTTCAAATTCAATATCATAAACAGGAATACCGTTATCGCCGTCCTGTTCAACTTTGATATTGTAAGCATCATCATGGGGAACATCCGCATCATCCAGTGCAATCATAAAAGCCGTCTTATCGTCAATATCGCTGAATTCTGCATTTACCCCATCAAACGAGGAACGGCTTTCCGATTGACCGCACCCGATAACGTTCAGCGATAACAGCACCGTTACGCCAATAATAAACCATTTCATTTTAAAACCCCCTATCAGCAAATTTTATCGTTTTTCTCTGTAATTGCCTTAATTTGACAATCATTTCTCATATCTATATTATAATCTTAAACGAAGTTTTATAACAATACTTGTTGTGCTGGTTGATTTCCCCAAGCAGTATAATAGTTTATATTTAGTGAGGTTAAGTGACAGCAGGCAGCGGATATAAACTATTATACTGCTGACTACAGGCTCGATGTTTTACTAGCACAACAGATAAATAACATACTATTTTAAAGAGGTCTTTTCATGTTTGAACATAATAAGATATTCATCGGTATATCGCCGATAAACTGGACGAATGACGATATGCCGTTTTTAGGCTCCACCAACAATTTCGAGCAGATTTTGAGCGAAATCGCCCTGACCGGCTATTCTGGCACGGAAATAGGCATTACATTTCCGCAGAATATAGATAAAATCCATTATCATGCTGCTCTCAGAAATCTGAAAATCGCCGGAAAATGGTTCAACGCTTATCTTGCCACAATGCCTTATGCCCAAATCGAACAGCAGTTCAAAGCGGAAATCATGCAGCTGCAAGCGGTAAATGCGTCATATATCAATGTCTGCGAGATGAGCTACAACCTGTTTCGCGGCGACAACTCCATGTTCGGCGAAAAACCGGCGCTTTCGGAAAAACAATGGCAAAATCTCTGCACCGGGCTGAATAAACTGGGCAAACTGGCGCATAAACACAATATAAAATTATGCTATCATCACCATATCGGCACGGTTGTGCAGACAGAAGAGGAAATTTCCTTTCTGCTCAATCATACAGAAGAACGCTATGTACATCTGTGTTTGGATACGGCCGATTTAACTCTTGCCAATATCGACCCGGTGCAGTTTATCCTCAAATACGGCAAACGCATCGGCAACGTTCATTTAAAGGATATCTATTCCGAAAAGATGATTGAGGCACAGAAAAACAACTACAGTTTCCGCCAAGCCATCCGCCACAACTGCTTCACCGTGCCGGGCGACGGCAACGGCTATGTCAATTTCCAGAAAATCTTTCAGGCATTAAACGATACCGACTACAGCGGCTGGCTCATCGTCGAAGCCGAGCAAAATCCGGAAATCGCCAACCCGTTTGAATATGCACTCAAGGCGCGCTATTATCTTTCCGCCATGCTCGATTTGTAAATTATTAAAAAATACCTGCAATTTATAACAATTACAAGTATTTTAAGATAGAAACTTTCTTCGTTTTTATTGACTACTCATCTCGATATGCTATAATGTGAAGCGAAATGAGGTGTTAATCATGAAAAATATTTTCTTCTGGGAAACGCTCGTATTCTTAATCGGCGGCATCATTCTTTCCCTCGCTTCCAGTAATCCTGTTATGCTGGCTGTTACAATCGGTTTTGATTTAGGCATTATGCTTATTCAGTTCATCGGCGTGAAACTCGTACTTTCCGGTGAAGAAACTGCTGCGAAAACAACTGAAAACGAAGAAGATTATTCTTCCTATCATCGTGCACATAGCTTATAATAGTCTATGTGCTTTTTTCATTTTATATAGATAAAAGACTGCCGCTTGTAGGCAGTCTTTTTTTAGTTTTTCAGCCGAGCGCGCACTTTAAGCGGCGTATCGCCGAACCGTGCCTTGAACATGCGCCGAAACAATTTGTAATTGGCAAAACCGTGCCGTTCCAGAATTTCCGCCACCAAATCCTCCGTGTTGATTAAATCACGGTAAATATACGAAAGACGCAGCTCGTTCTGATATTCCAGAAATGTTATACCCATATGTTTCTTAAAAAAGCGGCAGAAATATTTCGGTTCAAACAGCGCCACTTTGGCTATCTCCTCCAGCGGTATATTGCGCCTGTAATTTTTCGCGACATAATCCATTATCTTATTCAGCCGCGCAAAATCACGTTTTTTCCGCACCATATCCGCCTGATAAATTTTTTCACTGAAACTGCCGTGCATAAGGCATAAAAGCTCAAACAGCAGACAGTTGAAATATAATAGGAAACCTTCACTGCGATTATCGTCAAGTTCCTTCATCTTTTCCAGAATTTTTTTCAGCTGTTCTATTTTATTTTGTTTAGCTTTTTCTTCCAGCCCGTCATTTACGACGAACTTCAGTTCCTGCACATTGGGAATGAATTTTTTCAGAAAATCCACCGGTATCTGCAGCAAAATGTATTTATCCGGTTTTGTCGCCTTGTTGGAATGGATGACATTCATATTAATAAGCGCACACCTTCCCGGCAGCAGAAGCTTTGAATGATTTTCCGCCGTAACGAGCAACTCACCTTCCAGTACATAAACGATTTCAATCGCTCTGTGCCAGTGATACGGAGCATAATTGCCCTTGTCTATCCACGTACAGAACTGTACATTCGTTATTTCCGAAGTATTTATTTCCTCATAGCTTATTTTTTTCTCTTCCATTATATCGCCCACTTTTGTTTTTCACTATAGACTATTTAAAATCATAAGATACTATCAACCTATTTTAAGATAATATCAAACCTATTTTAATTCATTGCCTCATGCTATATTATAAGTGTCAAAACGATACAGAAGCAAGATTTTATGTACATGAAATATTTATGCTCCTTGACAGTCAAATAATCTTATTTGTTTTAAAAAGATAATTTACGTCTATTTTTATCTTTTATTGAAGGGAGTTTTTATCATGAAATCATTATTTATCTTAAACACAATCATAGCTGTTATCTGTGGCGCCGCATTGTCTTTTCTATCAGGACATGCCATTATGTTCATCGCAACATTCGGCATCTGTTACTGGGGACTTGCCATCGGTCTTATCGCGGATAAAATCGTGAATTTCAACAATGACAAAACTGATACACTAAAAACTTCTTTAAAATTTTCTCATGCAAAAATCTGAATAATACGCGAGGTAATCATCATGAATATTTTTTCCATCATATCAATAATCTGTGCTTTAAGCATTTTCTCTCCTTTTATTGTTAAAGATATATCAACTATCACAATAATATTAATCGGTGCGTTGGTGATTTATTTAATCGCTCTTGCCGTTGAACTAAGTTCCGACAGAAAGACCGCCAAAAAATCTTTTCTGCAAAAAGCGCATAATTTATAACGACTCACTTTTTCTCAAAATATATAATATAAATTAACACTAAAAAAGGAAGCATTTATGCTTCCTTTTTTTTTGCTTTCTAATTCAATTATAGCCCATTATGCCAGTCGATTTCTTAAAGCAGCATAATACTGAGGTTAAGTGACAACATCGAACGAATATAAAGTATTATACTGCTGGTTACAAGCTAGATGTTTTTCTAACACAACGGGTTGTTATAACGTTATTCTTCTGCCCATTTTGTATTCATGGCGCAATTCGTTCTGACAGTCGTGCAGTTCGTCGCCTTCTTTGATTTCCGGCTTTTTATAGCTGCCGTCAGAGCAGAGAATTCTCGCTTTGAGATTGTCGCGCCACATGATAAGCAGTGTATCGTAAATACTTTCCTTTATCTTGCTGTCGTAAACAGGCGCGGCGATTTCCACGCGGTTTTCCGTGTTGCGCGTCATCCAGTCAGCCGACGAGATGTACATTTTCATATCATCGCCCGTGCCGAAGCAGTATATGCGGGAGTGTTCCAAAAATCTGCCGACAACACTGATTACTTCGATATTGTCAGTCTTGCCTTCTATGCCCGGCAGAATGCAGCAGATACCGCGGATTATCATTTTTATTTTTACACCCGCCTGCGAAGCATCCTTGAGTGCGTCGATAAGCTGGCGGTCAGTGAGCGAATTCATTTTCAGGAAAATGGACGTTTCCTGTCCATTCTGCGCTTTTTCGATTTCCGCCTGAATTAAATTAAGTAATGTAGGCTTTAATGACACCGGCGCAACAAGCAAATGCTTATATTCACCGTACAGATTGTCAATGCCCATGTTCTGGAAAAATTCCACTGCATCCTTACCGATACCTTCATTGCTCGTAATCAGGGAAATATCCGTATAGAGCGATGAAGTGGAGGCGTTGTAGTTGCCTGTACCGATTTGCGTGAAATATTTTATGCCGTCCTCTTCCTGTTTCATAACGAGACAGATTTTGGAATGAACTTTATATCCTTCCATGCCGTAGATAACCTTGCAGCCGGCATCCTGAAGAAATTCCGCCCAGTTGATATTGTTTTCCTCATCAAATCTGGCGCGCAGTTCCATAAGTACGGTAACATCCTTGCCCATTTTTGCCGCCATGGACAGATAGTTCATGAGCTGCGCCTTGCGGCTGCCGACGCGGTATAAAGTGATTTTTATGGCAAATACCTTATCATTCGTTACGGCTTCCTTAATGAATTTCAAGAAGATATCAAAACTCTGATACGGATATTGCAGCATTACATCGTTCTGACTTACATAATCCATGACTTTGGCGCTGTCCGGCACGCAGCAGATAGTCGACGGCGCAAACGGCGGATACATCAGGAGATTTTTCTGTTCTTCGTTAAATTTGCCTTCCAATGAGAAAATATACGATTTATTAATCGGCGATTTATAGATGAAAATCTGTTTTTCTGAAATTTTGAACTGGTTCGTTACATATTTAATCATGGAAGAATCAAAATCGCCTTCCACTTCCAGACGGACCGGCGCCAGACGCTGCCGTTTGAGCAGAACTTCTCTGGCATGTTCGAGAAAATCCTCGCCCAAATCGAGCCGTTCGTCGTCAAGGCTGATGTCAGCGCTTCTCGTCACAGAGAGAACCAGGCTTTTTTCCACTTCGTAGCCGTCAAAAATCTTGTTGGCATGCGAGGCGATAATATCTTCTGTCATCACGTAGCGTATCTTTGTTTTATTCGGCAGAAACACCACTTTCGGCAGATTAGCCGGAACAGGTATAATACCGAATACGCTGCGTTTTTTGCGCGTCAAAACAATGCCTACATATAATGCCTTGTTCAAAAGATGCGGGAACGGATGACGCACATTGATAATCTGCGGTGAAAGGAACGGGCGCACGAAGTTTTCAAAGTATTCCTTGACAAAGGATTTATCCTTTGCACTGAGCGTGCTTACTTTTTTTCTTTCAATACCGGCTTTTTTCAAATTCTTTTCCACATCAGCAAAAATTTTATCGGCTTTCTGATTGAGTTTTTTCGTCGCGTCAAAAATTTTAGTAAGCTGCTGTTTCGGCGTCATGAAGCTTTTATTATCAAATTCATTCGTATCAATCGAAGCCAAATCCCAAAGGCTGCCGACACGCACACGGTAGAATTCATCGAGATTGCTGGCATAAATGGCCACAAACTTCAATCGTTCATACAGCGGCACATTCGTATCGGTGGCTTCTTCTAAAACACGTTCATTAAAACGAAGCCACGACAATTCTCTATTTTGGGTATACGTAGTGTCTATTTTTTTATCCATTAACTGTTTCGTCCTCTTTACTCAAAATTTGCTTGTACAAAAATCCTTCACGCACGCCGGCGCGGCTTACGTAAATATTCTGTACTTTAAAGTGTTTTACGATGGTATTCAAAATTATCATACCCGGCATAATCGTACGTACGCGTTCCGGCACCACTTTCAGCAGAATTTCCAGCGTATCCAGCGGAATAAATTTCTTGTCTTCGCGGTTTTCCAGCCTTTTAACCATAGCACGCAGATTTTCCGACGTTACGAAGCGATTATTAACGCTCAAATTGCAAAAATAACTGTTCAGTTTGTCCATAGCACGGATAGTGCCGCCGACACCGCATACGGACGGACAGTCGCCGAGATTGCTCACTTCATAGCGATAGAGCATATCTTCCACGCAATTTTCAATCGCCTTGCGTTCCTTTTTCGTCGGGAACAGATGTTTTATAAATCTCGTATACATGCTGAGCGAACCGATAGGCAGGCTCACGGCGTTCTGAATTTCCATATCCTTATAGAAAACAAGCTCCGTACTGCCGCCGCCGATATCGACAAGCAGACCGCTCTGCAAATCAACCGTTCTGGCAGCGCCGACAAAGTCGTATTCGGCTTCCTGCGCGCCGCTCAACAGCGTAATCGAAACACCGGTGCGGTCCTCGATTTCCGTAACGGCTGCCTGGCTGTTGGAAATATTGCGCAGCGATGCCGTAGCAAAAACACGCATCTGGGTAACGCCCAGTTCTTTTGCCAGAAGATTGAAGCTGTCCAGGATATAGCAGGCACGGTTTATACCTTCCGCCGTCATCATTCCGTCTTTAATAAACGAAGCCAGCTCCGCCATTTCCTTTTTATTGAAAAGAGCGCGCGGTCTGCCTCCTTCCACCTTATAAATAACCAGACGCATCGTATTTGAACCGATATCTACAACTGCATACATCATCATAACCACTCCTTATTATATTGTAGTATATATTTTTTACAGTAATGTTAAAATTATGTAAAATATATGCAAAAATACGTTTTATATTACAATTATACTATCAGTTCACAAGAAAAAATACAAGTTTCTGCGTGATTTTTACGAATTTTTTAAGAAAAAATCCGTCTGGTTTCCGTCCTTATCAAAAAAACGCCATTATTTTCAGCATACAACTATACAGATTTAAAAATCAATTTTATAAATTTTGTCCAGTGTAAAACGAAAAATATGAATAAAATATATACTTTGCTGTTGACATTTTTTGCAGGATATATTACACTATAAGCGACAAAGGCGTCCTATTCATTTGATTGAATAGGGCGTTTTTTATTTTACAAAGCAAGAAGGGATATTTATGGTAGAACTTATACGATATACGGAAAAAGTCAATGATTTATTAAAACGATACGGCGTAAAATTCGGTATTTACAAAGACCACATTTTTCACGAACAGCTGTTCCCATTCGACTGCCTGCCGCGCATAATCACCAAAGAGGAATTTGAATATCTCAGCGAAGGCCTAATCCAGCGCGTTGACGCTCTGAATGCTTTTTTAAACGATGTATACGGTGAGAAAAACATCATAAACGATAATGTAATCCCGTCGGAATTTGTCTATTCTTCCAGCGGTTATCTGCCGCAGTGCGAAGGTATCGTTCCACCGAAAAACATTTATTCTCATATCTCCGGCATCGATTTAGTACAGGCAAAAGACGGGACATGGTTCGTTCTGGAGGATAATCTGCGCGTGCCGAGCGGTGCTTCCTATCCGATGATTGCCCGTTCGATTTGCCGCCGAGCCAGTCCGATGACGTATGTGCACAATGAAGTCGCGGAAAACCGCAATTATGCTCAAATGCTGAAAGCTGTGATGGACTACGTGAACACGGGCGGCATAAACGCCATTTTTACACCGGGCAGAATGAATGCAGCTTACTTTGAACACGCTTATCTGGCGGAAAAAACGGGAGCTGTACTCGTCAATGCAGATGATGTCGTAGTGCAGGAAGATTATCTGTATTTTAAAAATTATACCGGTTCGTTGGAAAAAATCGGTGCACTCTACCGCCGTATTTCCGACGATTATTTAGACCCGATGACATTTAGAGAAGACTCCTTAATCGGCATACCGCATCTTATGGAAATTTATAAAAAAGGCAACGTCGCCCTTATCAATGCTCCCGGCAATGGTGTAGCAGATGATAAGGGCATTTATTATTTTGTGCCGAAAATGATTGAATATTATCTAGGTGAAAAACCGATTTTGCACAATGCACCGACGTATCTGCCGTATTATAAAGAAGACCTTCAGTTTATTCTCGACAACTTTGACCGTCTTGTTATCAAAGATGTCGCCGAAGCGGGCGGATACGGCGTATTCTTCGCCAATACACTGACGCCGCAACTGAAGGACAAATTCATTGCAAAGCTGCTCGCGGAACCACGCCGCTTTATCGCGCAGGAAGTAATTGACTTTAAAGGGCTGGAAATTCTGGACGGCGACCAGTTGATTGAACGCAAAGCCGATTTGCGCGCATTCGTTTTAAGCGGCGAAACGACGAAAGTATGGAAAAGCGGTCTAACCCGTTTTTCCCGCAATCCCGACAGTTTCATTGTAAATTCATCACAAGGCGGAGGTTTTAAGGATACATGGATATTATCGCGTTAGACAAAGTGGATAATCTGTTATGGCTGGGACGCTACAGCGAACGTGTCTACAGCACTATTAAAGAATTTTTCATCGGGTATGACAAAATGATAGAACAGCCCAATTTTTATATAAAATACTGCGCCGATTTCAAGATACCCAATATCTATTGCAGTACGGACGATTTCGTTAAACGATACTTAAAAGACGAAACAGACCCTGACTCCATCATCTCCAATTTACACAGGGCGTACGACAACTGCATGATTTTGCGTAATGAAATCGGCACACAGACGATGTCTTATCTGGAGCTTGCCGTAAACGACCTCGTTTCACTCAAGGATTTCGATTCGTTCATTATTGACCTCCAAAGTATACTTGACCATATTCTCGCCTTCTGGGCATCACTTGACGATGAAATAGAAAATTACGAAGTCCGCAGTATCGTAAAACTCGGCCGGCGGCTGGAACGGCTCGATATCTATCTGTATCTGCATAAAGACAGAACGAAGCTCGTGAAAGCCTACGACATGCTCGAGCATCGCCTGAACAATGCTTACATTCCCTACAACAAGGAAGCATTCGTCGAGCTCAAAAACATGCTTTTTTCCCCGTCCGCTCTCGATTATGACAGAGCAATAACACTTACGGAAAGTTTAATCTGACATTATGAAAAATCTGTTTATGGAATATCGGTTGAAAATTTCTTTTGACCGCGAAATAAATCATCATCATTTCTCTTTAAAATGCCTGCCGAAATCGCAGCCGCGTCAGGTGATAAATGATATGCGCGTCTATATAGACGCCGATTATTTCTCCTTCAGCCGCGACTGTTTCGGCAATCGCTTCTGGTACGGCTACAAGGAAAAGCCGCATACGGAGCTCAACGTACATGTAAAAGCAAAGGCACAGGTGGACTGGACAGTCTACGACAAAGACAATCGGTTGAACGCCATTTTTCTTCTGCCTACAAAGCAGACGAACGTCGGCGAAAATCTGCTGCCTTTTTGGCAAAAATGCCGCGACGACTGCATGAAACTGCACAGCACCTACGCCAAAGCTCTCTACATCATGCAAATGGTGCATGATACTATGAAATATGTACCGGGCACAACAACCATACAAACGACGGCGGACGAGGCTTTTTCCCTGCGCCGCGGCGTATGTCAGGACTACGCGCAAATCATGGTGGCGATTGCCCGCAAAATGAACATTCCCGCCCGCTACGTCGCCGGTGTCATGCTGGGCGAACAGCTCACCCACGCCTGGGTGGAAATCTTCGCCGACGGCTACTGGTACGGGCTCGACCCGACGAACAATATGCTGGTCAGCGATATCTACATCATATTTTCACGCGGGCGCGACTATCAGGACTGCCTCGTCAACAAGGGCATATTTTTCAGCCCCGAACCGGCAGTGCAGAAGCAGAACATCTTATTAACTGTCAAGGAGATTTAATAAATGGAAGTTACAATAAGCAATATACCGCTGCCGATAGACGAACACTACATGATAAAAAAACAGCGTCTTTCAAACGGCGACTCGCAGACGCGCCTTTGTATCGTAAGCGGCATACACGGCGACGAACTGGAAGGGCAGTACGTCTGTTACAAATTGCAGGAAAAACTCGGTAAACTCATCGGCAGCTGGAACGGTATCGTCGATATCTATCCGTGCCTAAATCCGCTGGGTGTAGATTCAATCACACGCAAAGTGCCGATGTTCGACCTCGATATGAACCGCATATTCCCGGGCGATGCGCAGGGTTCTATGGTTGAATACGTAACGAAATGTATCATCGATGACATTGTCGGCGCCAATCTGGTCATAGACATTCATGCCAGCAATATCTATCTGCGGGAAATTCCGCAAATCCGGATTAATGAGCGTCAAAAAGAAAAACTATTGCCTATGGCAAAATGGCTGAACATGGATTACATCTGGGTTCATTCCGCTTCAACGGTACTGGAAAGCACATTTGCCTATTCGCTGAACGAACAGTGGACACCGACGCTCGTTGTGGAAATGGGCGTCGGCATGCGTCTTACCCCCTCTTACGGCGACAGACTGTGCGACGGTATTTTCAACGCCATGATACATCTCGGCATGATGGAAATACAGAAATTATCCATAAAAAAACCGATTATAAGCACGGACGGGCAGGTCCATTTTCTCAATGCCTCCTGCTCCGGTCTGTTCATACCGCTTGCTCACCATGAAAATCTCGTGCATAAAAACGATTTAATCGGGCGCATCGTAAATCCGCTGAACGGTACAGTGGAAAGCGAAGTATTATCCCCCTGCGACGGGCTATTATTTACCCTGCGTGAATATCCTGTCGTCAATGAAGGCAATTTATTAGGCCGTTTACTGGAGTATACACTATGAAGAAAAAACTGATTTACGAATTAAAATCCCTTTACCGCGACAGCCTGCGCGTCTATGCCTATGAATTCGGCGAAGGCGAAGAGAGTGTATGTATCGTCGGTGCACTGCGCGGCAATGAAGTTCAGCAGATGTATATCTGTTCGCTGTTAATCGAACGGCTGAAAATATACGAACAAAACAACTGTATAACGAAAAATAAAAAAATCGTCATAATTCCCTGTGTCAACACATATTCCATGAACCAGGGCAAACGCTTCTGGCCGCAGGACGATACGGATATAAACCGCATGTTTCCGGGATATTATGCCGGCGAAACGACACAGCGCATAGCTGAAAGTATTTTTGATGCCGTCAAGAATTTTCCCTACGGCATTCAGTTCACAAGTTTTTACATTCCCGGACAATTTTCCACGCATATCCGCATGATGAAAACAGGTCTTGAGGATATCGAAAACAGCAAATTATTCGGCCTGCCGTACATCATCGTCAGAGCGCCGCGTCCCTACGACACGACGACGCTGAATTACAACTGGCAGATATGGAACTGCAAAGCATATTCACTTTACACCAAAGCGTGCGACTTTATCGACAAACCGAGTGCCCAGGAAGCCTGCCGCAGTGTTCTGCGTTTTATGTATGAAAAAAAGATAACATCGCTGCCTATCCCGGGCGGTTTTCACAGCGAAATAATCGAAGAGGACCGCATGATTTCCGTAAAATCAAAAACAACAGGTTTTATGGAACGCCTCGTTGCCGTGAATGAGGAAGTTTACAAAGGAGAAATACTCGCCCGTATCTACGACCCCTATGAACATACCGTAATTGAAGAACTCTGCGCACCGTATAACGGCACGGTATTTTTCGTTCACGCCAAAGATATTGTTTATGCACATACATCAGTCGTTAAATTAAAAATAAATAAAATATGACACAAAGGCTGCAGCAAAATGTTCAGATTTGCTACAGCCTTTTTTAATGTTCGGAAAAAATCTTTATACGTTCCTGTCTAATCCATTCACCGATTTTTTTGCCTTGAATATCCAGCGGACAGTCTTTCACCGAAACACTATGCAGCTTTGCCAGATACGATTTATAATCCGCCAGATAATACGGCAGCCCTTTGCTGTCCGCCAGTATCACGCAGTTAAAACCGTCGAAGCCAAGCGGATTTTTTTCTATTGCCAATAATAAATCGACAATTTTCGGCACTTTAGCCAGCCTGCCCGCGCGCATATGTTCTTTTATCACGAACAGTCCCCCTTGCAGCCATTTCTTCGGCAGTGTCATCCGTTCATTCCACTTCAACAGTATTTCACCGCCGATTTTTTCATGCTCGTAATGATGCGGCAGCATTTCAGGCGGCGTAGCCCCCTTGCCAATATCATGCACCAGTCCCGCAAACCGCACAGCCAAATCATCCGTCATCCCCGCTACCAAATCGACAATCTCCATCGTATGCTCGAAAGCATCTCCTTCAGGATGAAAATACTCCGGCTGCGTCTTGCCAATAAGCGCAAAAATTTCTGGGAAAAGCGTTTCGAGCAGCTCCGCCTGTTGCAACGTTCGGAAAAATACGGAAGGAAAATCCGTCGCCAATGCCCGCTTCAGCTCCCTGAAAATCCGCTCCTGCGGTTCATAGGCAAATTCATCTTTACATGACTGCATTAACGCCAGCGTATCATCCGTAACCGTAAAATTAAACTCACTTGCCTGCCGTGCCGCCCGAAGCGCGCGCACCGGGTCGTCAGCAAAATGATGCGATACGGCTTTTATCCGCTTTTTGCGAATATCACCCCTGCCATTATACGGGTCAATAATTTTTTGGCTTAATACATCATAGGCAATGGCATTCATTGTCGTATCGCGCCGGTATAAATCCTCCTCGAGCGTTATATTTTCATCGCAAAACGTCGTAAACCCCTTATAACCGTGCCCTGCCTTTTTCTCCCGACGTGCAAATGCCACCTCACATTTGCGTCCGTCTATTTCCAGCAAATAAACGGGAAAAGATTTTCCCACCCTTGTTGCCTGAGGAAAATTCTCTCTAAATATATCTTCTTTCAATTGACAGATTACATAATCCTTGTCCTTCGGCGGGCAACTGCGCAGTATATCCCGCACCCAACCGCCGACAATATAAACTCTGCCGCCTAAAAAAGCAATCTTCTCTGCAAAATCTTTTTCATTCATTATTATCACCCACCCTTATTAACTCAATATTTAAAAAGAAATAAATTTTAATCCGGACTTTTTTCATTTGCATAATTTCTTCTCAAATTATCCACTACATACAAAATAATCGGCACTAATACCGATACCAACCACTGCCAATCCGCCTTGTCCAAAATATATCACCTCCGTTCATTAAAAATTTATTTAATCACAACCTATGTGAGATTAAACCATGGATGAAGAATTAAGTATTTCCTATAATAAGCTATTCAAATACAACCAATGTTAAGGTTAAACATTTTTGAGCTAGAAAATTCTGAAATTCTGAAAATTATTCAAATACAACCAATGTTAAGGTTAAACTATATTGTGCCGAACCGGCACTTTCTTTGGTTCGAGATTCAAATACAACCAATGTTAAGGTTAAACAGCCTTGCAAAAGAAAAAGAGGTGAAAGCAAATGTAATTCAAATACAACCAATGTTAAGGTTAAACTACTATGGTACGTGGGCAACGCGCCCGCCACCACAGATTCAAATACAACCAATGTTAAGGTTAAACATCTGTAGTTTCTCGCCCTTTTCAATACCTAAATTCCCTATTCAAATACAACCAATGTTAAGGTTAAACCCCACGTATTTAAAGGCTTCATGTTTAATACTATACCTCAAAAAGCTTGATATTACAAGTATCTCCTCTGATTTTACCAGGCGGAAGCGGACTTTTTCTTTGTGATAGATAAAATACCTATAAACCCTTTATTTACGCGGGTTTTCTTACGCTTGACAGAATTTTCGCCTGGTAAAATTAGTTTCTTACCTGCCGCATATATCAGTTATAAAAAATACCTCGCCGACAAAATCCAACTGAAGTATCCGGCTTTAACAGATACTATGAAAGAAATTGTCAACGAGGATGTTTGTAAAAAATTATTTATTGTCTTTCCACCAGTAAACGCCATCCTGTTTCGGCAGAACGCTGGCTTTGAATACAGGTTCTTTAATGCCCTGTTTTTTCTGCTGTTCGTAGTCTTTGAGCGCAATAAATGCAATTTTACCGAGCAGCAGAATGGCAATAACGTTCGTCGTCGCCATCAGTGCCATGAACAGGTCGGCAAGGTTCCATACAAGACTGAGTTCGGCAATGGAGCCGAAAAATACCATGCCCGTAACGAATACGCGGAAGATATTCAGATACAACGGATTATCGGACAGATATTTAATATTTATTTCACCGTAGTAATAATTGCCGACAATGGAAGTGAAGGCAAACAAAATGATGAATACGGCTACGGCGGAAACGGCGATGTCGCCGAAATACAGCGACAAATCGTACTGCACCAGCTGAATACCAGTAAGTCCTGTTGAATGGTAATCGGTGCTTAAAAGAACAATGAATGCAGATGAGGAACAGATTAAAAACGTATCGACAAAAACGCCGAAGGACTGAATAAGTCCCTGTTTGACAGGATGCGTAACTTCAGCCGTGGCTGCGGCATTCGGCACGGAACCCATACCGGCTTCGTTGGAGAAAAGACCGCGTTTGATACCGGTCATGATAGCTGCGCCGAAACCGCCGCCGGCAACAGAGTCAATGCCCCAGGCATCCTTGAAAATAACTGCCAGAATATGCGGCAGTTCAGTTATGTTGTAAAACGTGATGAACAGAGCCACCAATATATACAGACCCGCCATGAACGGCACGACGTATTCGGAAACGCGCGCAATGCGTTTAAGTCCGCCGAAGATTACAATAGCGGAAATAATCGCGATTACAATACCGATATACGTTGCATCAAAACCGAAAGCCGTCTGCATGGACAGGGAAATCGTGTTCGATTGAACGGAGTTGAAAATAAGACCGTAAGTAATACTGATTATGACAGCAAAAAATACTGCCGCTTTCGTGCTGTGCAGAGCATTTTTAATATAGAAAGCAGGACCGCCCAGATAGCCTTTGGCATCGGTGCGCGGAATTTTGTAAATCTGCGCCAATGTGCTTTCGACAAAACCGGAAGCTGCGCCGAGAAAGGCAATGAGCCACATCCAGAATACTGCACCGGGACCGCCGACCACGACAGCGATGGCAATACCGGCAATGTTGCCTACGCCTACGCGGGAAGCTGTACTTACACAAAACGCCTGGAAGGAAGAAATCTGCTGACCTTCCGTTTTATTGCCGACACCTTCCGTCATGAGGCGAAGCATTTCCGGTATCATGCGAAGCTGCACGAAGCGTGTGCGGATACTGAAAATGATACCGGCGGCAATCAACAGGATAATGAGAACATAACTCCAGAAAATATCGTTTATCTGACTGACGATACTGTTTAATAATTCCATGAAAATACCTCCTGTAAATTTATTGTAAAAAAACACTAATATTATACCATTAATGATAATATAAAAAAAGCTTTGGCTAGTGAATAAACCAAAGCTTTTTTCTTATTTTAGATATTCGATATGACTGGCGTACGCATTGTGATTGTGAATGGATTCGAAGTTTTCACATTCCACGGAGAAATAATTGATACCCTCCAGCGTGCGCAGTGCCAGAACGCAGTCGCGCAGAATGTCCTCCACGAATTTCGGATTTTCATACGCTTTTTCTGTCACGTATTTTTCATCTTCGCGTTTGAGCAGCGGATACAGCGGGCACGAAGCCTGCGCTTCGATTAAGGAAACGATGTCTCTTATATCCAGCGCCGTCTGCTGTCCGTCATAATTTATCTTGACGGAAATTATGCTGCGCTGATTGTGCGCGCCGTATGCGGATATTTCCTTACTGCACGGGCAAAGCGATGTTACAGGGATTTTGACCGTCATCATGAACGGCATTTTGCCGCTGGAATTTTTGGCGGCGCTGAATTTGCAGTTTAAATCGAGCAATGATTTTTTACCACTGACAGGCGCTGTCTTTTCAATGAAATATTTAAAACTCATGGACAGATGTGCTGAACGGGAACCAAGCTTTTCAATAGCTTCATCTAAAATACTGCGGATTTCGCTCTGCCCAATCGGCGTGCTGTGCCATTTCGTCAGGATTTCCTGAAAACGGCTCATATGCGTTCCTTTGTATTCCATTGGCAAATCTACCGTGAATTTTATATTGGCGACTACCGGCTGAATGTGATTGCCCTGTTTTATCTGCAAAGGAAGATATACTTCACTGATGCCGACACGCTGAATGGCAATGCCGCGTTTATCGGTACGATTTTGAACGTCTTGCAAGGGCTCACTCTCCATTTTCATAAGTAATATGATTTTTCGTATTGTCCGCCGGTATTTTTTCGTAGGCAATCGGGTCTTTAATGCCCGCTTCGGCAAATCCTCTCAGACGGAGTTTGCAGCTGTCGCAGACACCGCAGGCTTTCTCTCTGCCGTTATAGCAGCTGCGCGTCAAATGATACGGTGCGCCCAGTTTGCTGCCGAGCTGGATTATTTCCTTTTTGGACAGTTTCTGCAGCGGCGTTACGATTTCAATGCTCTTGCCGTCAACTGCCGTTGCTTTGCAGGCGTAATTGGCAAGTTCCTGGAATTTGCGGATAAATTCCGGACGGCAGTCAGGATAGCCGGAATAGTCAACAGCGTTTACGCCGATGAAAATAGCGTCAGCTTTAACTACTTCGGCATAACCGAGGGCATAGCTGAGGAAAATCAGATTGCGCGACGGTACGTATGTTACCGGCACTTCCGAGCGGTTAACATCGCCATCCGGGACAGCAATATGTTCATCGGTAAGCGCCGAGCCGCCGATGGCGTTCATATTCGTGTCGATGATTAAATGTCTTTTGGCGCCGAAAAATTCGGCAATCTGTTTGGCACTTTCCAATTCGATTTTATTGCGTTGATGATAATTAAAACTTATAGGATACAAATCGTATCCCTGACTTTTGGCAACAGCCATACAAGTTGTGGAATCAAGTCCACCGGATAATAAAATAACGGCGTTCATAAAAGCCTCCTTGTTAATCTCTTTGTCTTTGCGGTACGGCTACATTGCCGGTCGTATTTTCCTTCGGTGCTGACGCATTCGGCTCTGGCGCCGGTGTATTTACGACAGTATTGTTATCTGTTTCAGCAGAATTAGCTCTATGCGCATTGGCGGCTGAATTATCTGTAACTGTAAGCGAAACAGTAGAGCCGCTGTCCACCTGCGAGCCGCCCGGTATGCTCTGCGCCGTTACCTGACCGCTGTCGGCCGAGGCGGAAACGTTCAAGCCCTGTGCCGACAGAGCCGATTTGGCGGCATCAACGGACATTCCCGTAACGTCAGGCACGCTGACTTTTTTAATTTCCTTGCCCTTGCTGACAGTAATATCAATGCTTGCGCCTTTCGTGGTTTTACCGTTGGCGGCTACAGACTGGCGCAATATTGTTCCCTGCGGCTTATCGGAGAACTCTTCCGTCACCTGGCCGATTTTCAAATTCAGTTTCGCCAGCTGAGACTGCGCTTCATTTTGCATCATGCCCGTGATGTTCGGCATGGTTACTTCTTCGCCGCCTTTACTGATGTAAATGGTAACAAGGCGGTTTTCCTTCACTGTCTTGCCGGCTTCCGGCGTTTGCGAAGCGACTTTGCCCGGGGCGACTTTATCATCAAAGGTTTCCGCTATTTCCACACGGAGATTTTCCGCTTTCAGCGTTTCCTCTGCCTGCGCCTGGCTCATACCCACGACATTAGGAACAGTAACCGTTTTACTGCTCCAGAAATCGCCGTAGGATAAGAACGCGCCGATGCAAAAGCCCAGCACCAGGATAACTATCAGACTGAAAGCAAATTTCTTATTAAAAAATCCGGAAGATTTCTCCGGCGCGGCAGGCGGTGCCGGCTGATAGACAGGCTGCGGCTTAGGAGATGTCTGTTTCGGTGCAGAAACAGGCTCGATATTTTGCAGTTCCTGCATTTCCTCGTTCGTCAGCACCCGCGTAGCAAACGGGTCGTTGACTGGAATGTTGACACTGTCGAACGGCTTGACTTTAGCGCGTTCGATTTCCTTTATCAGTTCCGTGCTGGAAAATCTGTTGTCGGGATTTTTGTCCATGGATTTGAGGATGATTGCCTCTACGAGCGGCGGCAAATCCTCTCTGAGCTCATGCGGCGGGATAGGTGCTTCCTGCAAATGCTTGATGGCAATGCTGACGGCCGTTTCACCGTTGAACGGAACCTGCCCCGTAACCATTTCATACATTACGATACCAAGCGAATAAATATCCGATTTCGGGCTTATCGTATGGCCTTTTGCCTGTTCCGGCGAGAAATAATGCACTGAACCGACAACGGAGCCGGTATACGTTATGGTCGAGGAACTGGTGGCGCGGGCAATGCCGAAATCGGCCACTTTGACATGACCTGCTTCATTGATTAGGATATTGTGCGGTTTGATATCGCAGTGTACGAGATTGTTGGTATGAGCGTTTTCCAGCGCACTGGCTATTTCTTCGGCGATTTGCAGCGCCGTATTAATTGGCAGCGGCCCTTCGCGCTTTATTTTGTCTTTTAAGGTTTCACCTTTAACATATTCCATTACAATGTAATATTTCCCGTCGCAGTCGCCGACATCGTAAATACTCACGATATTGGGATGGGACAATTTGGCAGCTCCCTGCGCTTCACGGCGAAATCTTTTAACAAAAGCCTCATCACTTGTAAATTGCGGATGTAAAATCTTCACGGCGACAAAACGGTCCAGCATTTTATCATGAGCGCGGTAAACTTCCGCCATGCCGCCGTCGCCGATACGTTCAATTAATTCATAACGATTGCCTAAGAGCGTAGACATTTTACTTCCCTTCCTTTGCTAAAATATTTGTAAGTATATTCTTTATAATAGGTGCTGCCTCGCCTCCGCCGAAACCGCTGTTTTCCACAATAATAGCAAAGGCGATATCTTCATCAGGCATATTGGCACAGCCGATAAACCAGGCATGGTCTGCTCCGGCGGAATTTTCGGCCGTACCGGTCTTGCCTATCATTTCAATGCCGTCCACGGCAGCGCGCGTTCCGGTACCTGAGGCAATAACCTGTTTCATATCTGCATAAATAATATTCGTTATCTCCGGCGACGATACGGTGAGCCATTTTTCCGGCTCATGCGTTTCAATGACCGTATTATCGGGAGAGGTAATCTGTTTTACGAGAAACGGCTTCATCAGGACACCCTGATTGCCGATGCTTGCAGCGAGCATCGCCATGCGCAGCGGCGTTACGAGCAGTGTCGACTGACCGATACCGACCTGCGCCAGTTCGCCTTCGCTCAGATTGGCAAAATCCGGCAGCTCAGGCGCTGTATTGATAAAATCGCTCTCAAGTTCCCGGTCGTAGCCGAAACGGGAGAATGTTTCCGCCAGACCGTCTTCACCGAGCCGTATCCCCATCGTGCCGAAATAGCTGTTGCACGAGTGCATAATGGCGCCGGCAAGATTTACCGCGCCGTGCACTTCACCGGAGCTGTCGGCCAGCGAATAGCTACTATTAATATATAACGAACCTGTACAATTTACAATAGTGTCCGTTGTCGCCACACCGCTCGTCAACGCGCCGTCGGCAATCAGCGGCTTTATCGTCGAGCCCGGCGGATACAGTCCCTGACTGGCACGGTTCAAGAGCGGACTGTTTTCATCCGTGCGCAATGTATCCCACTCAGCGTCAATATCATTAGGATTGAAGCTCGGTCTGCTCACCATTGCGAGAATTTCGCCTGTTTTGCGGTTTAAAATGACAACGGCGCCTTTACGTTCGCCGAGCGCGTCATAGGCGGCCTGCTGATAAGTGGCACTGAGCGTCAAGTGCACATCATTGCCGACCTGCGGTTCAAACAGCTGCGACAGCGGTCCGAGTGCGTGCATCTGCATATTGTTTCCGGCAAGCTGGGCGTTTTGCGAAGCCTCAATACCGGAATAGCCGAGCTTGTCGCTGACGTAACCGAGCGGCGGCGCAAAAACTTCACCATACGGATAAACACGCTTAAACGAATTTTTTTCTTTTTGCGTATCAGCCAGAATTACGCCGCTGTTGTCAATGATTTTACCGCGCTGAATTTCGGCGGCTTTTTCCATAACATGCGAATTGTGCGGATTATTGAGCAAATCTTCCGCTTCATAAACCTGAATGTAGGCCAGATTTAGAAAAATCACGGCGAACAAAACGGCAAAAACCTTGACGATGACGTATATATGCTTATTAATATCATTTTGTCTATGCACGATTATCTCTCCTTTGTACTAAGAGCGAATAACAGCCCCAGCGAAATGAAAGATGAAACCATAGAACTGCCGCCGTAACTGATAAAAGGTAACGTTATGCCGGTCAGCGGTAAAAGCTTCGTTACACCGGCGAGAATAATAAAAGTCTGCAACAGCATGGTTACGGATAAACCGAATGCCAGTAATTTATATTTTTCATTCGTACAGAAAAATGCCGTCTTAATGCCGCGCACGAACAGCAAAAGATATGCCAAAAGCAACAGCGACACGCCGATTAAGCCGAACTCCTCACCGATAGCGGCGAAAATAAAATCGGTATGAACCTCCGGTATTAATAGCGGAAATCCGAAGGAAAAGCCCGTACCGAATATGCCCCCGTAAGAAAACGCAAACAGCGACTGAACAATCTGATAGGCGCTGCCCATAGGGTCGTCCCACGGATGAAGCCAGATAGCGACGCGCGTGCGCACGTGTTCAAAGAACAGATAACTTATATACGACGACACAGAAAAGAAAAACAGCGCCAAAAACACGTATATTTTCTTGCCGGTCGCCACATAAGTCATGATAATGACGATACCGAAAAACAGCAGCGCCGAACCCAAATCACGCAGACTGACGAACATCAGCATAGCCGCGCTCCAGATTAAAAGCAGCGGCGCCAGGAAACGAAACGGCGGAAAATGAAGAAATTTCCAGCCGCGGCTCGGCAGTGTCAGAACGTTTTTGTTTTCCGACAAAAACGATGACAGAAACGCGATAATGAACAGTTTGGCAAATTCAGACGGCTGAACCTGCACCGGTCCTAATATAATCCAGTTACGATTGCCGTTTATATCCGTGCCCAAAAGCAGTACGGAGCAGATGATGACGAGTGCTCCGATACCCAGAACGTACGGATAATCGAGCAGGTCAAGCAGTCTGTCGGCAAAAAAGACGACTGCGGCAAAAATCACCAGACCAATGCCAATCCACATCAGCTGATGCGTAAACAAATCCGGTTTCAGGCGCAAAATCATCACAGCGCTTAAACTGGACAGAAAAATAACAATGGATAACAGATACTGGTCGGCTTTTCTCTTGAATTTACTGCTGACCAGCTGAACGATAATAAACAGTACGGATAAAACGGCAACGGGAACAAAAGTTTCCGGCGTTAAATTCTGCTGTTTAATACCGATGATTGAAGCTCCCAGAAAGAGCAGTAAAACAGGAAAAATAAGTGTAAAATAATATGATTTTGACATTATATTTCCACCACGATACAGGTAATATTATCCTTGCCACCGTTTTCGATAGCTTTTCGCACTAATTTATGCGCTTTACTTTCATTCGTATTTTCATAACAGATATCGCGAATGAGCTCGTCGGCCACCATATTGGTGAGACCGTCGGAACAGATTACAAACTTGTCATGTTCCAGAATATCGCACCAGCCCGTATCGACCATCAGATTGCCCGACATGCCGACGGCTCTCGTCAATATATTTTTATGCGGAAAATTCTCAGCCTCTTCCGCTGTAATTTTACGCTGCTTGAGCAGTTCATTCACGAGCGAGTGGTCCGATGTCAGCTGGTAAATCTGCCCGTTGCGCAAAAGATAAATGCGGCTGTCGCCCACCTGCGCCCAGGTAGCATAACCGTAATGCACATAAAACAGACTGACCGTCGAACCCATGCCGTTGTAATCGGAATTTTGCTGCGAAGCATTTATTATAGCCTGATTGGCTTCCAGAACGACGCCGCGCAGACGCTCCTCTGTGCAGTCATCGGGATTTAAATGTTCCAGACGGTTTTTTATCGTATCGATTATTATTTTGCTGGCAACCTCTCCAGCAGCATGACCTCCCATGCCGTCAGCCACAGCGTAAATATGCGGTTCAATGCACAGATAGCTGTCCTCATTGGTAGTGCGTACACAGCCGATATCGGTAGCATGAGTAATTATCATAGATATCACCTCTCAAAACGAAATGTAACACAGCCGATTTTTATGATATCGCCGTTTTGCAAAAAAGCTTTGCCGTTTAAAACGTTTCCATTAATATATGTATGGTTGCGGCTCTGCAAATCCTCAATCTGGTAAAGATTGCGGACAGGACTGATTACGGCGTGATGATGCGATACATAGATATCATCGAGCACAACATCATTTTCCTTGCCTCGGCCAATGGATATCTGACCGGAAAACGATATTTTCTTATTGGCTAATTTTGTATCAACTGCTTCCAAAACTATTAAAGCAACCTGATTAGATGTATTTTCTTTTACCGGTTTGAGTGCAGATGTGCTTTTTAAATCTTTGAACATGGATTTTACTGTAAAATAAATAAAAGCGCAGATGCAAAGAAGCATGCCGTATTGCAATGCTACAAGAAAAGCTTTATCCACCATTTTCTCACCTCACCAAAGATATATCAATTCCTTATTATAGGCGGAAATTTAAGATAAAGCAACCAAAATAAATGATGATAGTCTGCCTACTTTATCAGAAAATAGATAAAAAAATTAAATTTAAAATTTTACTTGACATTTTTCTGTAAAAGTATCATAATAGAAAAAGAAGTTAATGGTGTGACGAAGGAAATAAGAAATTTCCTTTTTATTTTACTATTTCAAGAAAACGTTTACCAGTTTTGGAGGTAGGTACAATGACTAATATTATTGAATTCTTAAAATCGCAGGAAGCCAAACAGAAAATAATGGAGCTTTACAATGTTGATGAACAGGGTGCGCAGGCACAGGTTAAACGTTATCAGAAATTAGCTGACGAATTTGCTGCTGTTTATCCGGTTGACAACGCTTGCTTCTTCAGTTCTCCGGGCCGTATCGAAGTAATCGGCAACCACACGGACCATCAGCTCGGCCGTATCATTGGCGCCAGCACGGATATGGACACTATCGCCATCGTTACGACTAGAGACGATAATAAAATTCATGTAAAAAGCATGGAATACGATGAATTTGAAATAACTGCCGACGATTTTGAAGCAAAAGACGGCGATTCCCGTACAGTGAAACTCATTAAAGGTATGCTTGAAAAACTCGCTCAGAACGGACGCAAAATCGGCGGTTTCAACGCATACATGACGACAACCGTTTTAAGCGCAGCCGGCGTAAGCTCATCCGCTTCCTTCGAAATGCTCATCGGTACAATCGTAAATCATCTTTACAACAATGCGGAAATTTCCACTCTGGAAATCGCCAAAGCAGGCCAGTGGTCCGAAAACAATAAATGGGACAAAAAATCCGGTCTGCTCGACCAGCTCGCTTGCGCTACGGGCGGTATGATTACTATCGACTTTGCCAACTATGACAATCCGGCAGTAACTAAACTTGACAGTAAAATAATTCAGGATAAATACGATTTCTTTATTACTCCAACTGGTGAAGACCACTCCGCACTCGACGGTGAATATACAGCTATTACGGTAGAAATGAAAGCCATTTCTCAGTTCTTCGGCAAAGAATACCTGAAAGACGTAAGCATGGAAGATATTATGAACAACCTTCCTGCACTGCGTGAAAAAGCCGGCGACCGTGCCGTACTGCGTGCCGTTCATTTCATCACGGAAACGGAACGCGTTCGCAAATTGGCAGCTGAATTCCAGGCACATAACTACGATAACTTTGAAAAAACCGTTACTGAATCCGGTCTTTCTTCCTGGAGATTTTTGCAGAACTGCGCTACGCCGGACTCCAGACATCAGGGTATTGCACTTTTACTTGCAATGAACGAAGTTTACTTCCAGAGCGGTCACAGCGGTGTATGCCGTGTTCACGGCGGCGGATTTGCCGGTGCAATCCTCTCCGTTATTCCGAGAACGGAAGCTGAAGAATTCAAATCCTTCATTAAAAACGTTCTCAAAAACGAATACTACGAAGTACACGTTCGCGATGCAGGCAGCGTAAAAGTATTCTAATTAAACAGCTCTCTCTAACTCTCTTAATATAAAATATAAAAAAGCAAGTAGTTTTCTCAGCTACTTGCTTTTTTATTATTGTTCATTTTTCTTTGAAGTCAAAGAAAATGAATTAAAAAAGTGCCGTTCGACGCAATATATGTTAAAAAGAATTATTTCTTAATTTATTCTTATATTGCGCCGGGCAATTTTTCTTTGAGGGNAAAGAAAAGTTGCCGAAAAAGAAACCTTTTAGTTCGTAGCCCACTAGAG
>JFBN01315905.1_pt1 | contig 26761 bp, 24 predicted proteins | sample 768741 | NCBI WGS metagenome assembly JFBN01 (sample SAMN01983846, study PRJNA193217) | chicken gut metagenome | biome: terrestrial biome; isolation source: ceca of Broiler chicken | host: Gallus gallus | place: United Kingdom: England | collected 2010-09-07
CCGCCGCAGTCCGGGCAGACCTCCTGCTTCAGGAATTTCTCCACCCGCTTCATGCCCTTGTCGTCCTTCACCCGGGCCAGCGCATTTTCCACGGTATACACCGCATTGTAATAGGTGAAATCCAGCTCGCCCGCCTGATTGCTGCCCTTCGCGTGGTAGAAGATGTGCTTCTTCACCGCCGGCCCGTGAAATACGATGTCCCGCTCCTCCGGGGTGAGCTCCGAAAAGGGCACGTCCGTGCGGACGCCCATGGCGCGGCACACGTCCGTCATGAGCGACCACATGAGGGAATTCCACGGCGCTACCGCCCCCTCGTCGATGGTGAGCGACTCGTCGGGCACGAGCGACGCCTCGTTCACCGTGCGCACGATGCCTGTACCGCCGCAGCGCCGGCAGGCGCCCTCGCTGTTGAAGGAAAAGCTCTCCGCACCGGGCCCGTCAAAGACGGCGCCGCATACGGGACAGCGGAGCTTCCGCCCGGCGGCCACATCCGGCGACGGCGGTACCAGATGGCCGTTCGGGCAGAGGTGGCTCCCGAGGCGGGAGTAGAGGAGCCGCAGGCTGTTCAGCAGCTCCGTGGCCGTGCCGAAGGTGCTCCGGATGCCCGGCACCGCCGGCCGCTGATGCAGGGCGAGCGCCGCCGGCACATGGTCGATGCTGTCGAGCTTCGCCTCCGCCGCCTGGGTCATCCGCCGCCGCGTGTACGCCGACAGCGCCTCCAGATACCGCCGTGAGCCCTCCGCGTAGAGCACGCCCAGCGCGAGCGACGATTTCCCCGAGCCGGACACGCCGGCGATGCCCACCAGTTTTCCCAGCGGGATATCCACATCGAGCCGCTTCAGATTGTGCACCCGCGCGCCGCGCACGCGGATCCACGCCGGTGCACGCCTCTCTTCTTCTCTCATGGCTCATCCCTCCTGTCTTTTCTTCATTGTATCACCGCCGGCCGCCTGAAAAAGGGCGCAAAAAAAAGCGTGCGTTTTCCTTCGCACGCCTTTTCCTTCTTATTGCACCGTCCATGGCCAGAGCGGCTCCCGGAGCGTTTCTGCGATGCGCTCCGCCGTCACCGGCTCAAAATACACCTTCAGCAGGCACAGCCCCGCCGCGGGCGCGGTCATGCCGAGGAGCTTCCGGTCCCGGGCCTCCAGGATGCGGGCCAGATCGTCCGCCGTTTTTTTGCCCGTCCCCGCATCCAGCAGCGCCCCGGCGATATTCCGCACCATGTGATAGAGAAAACCCTCGCCGGTGACGTAGATGCGGAAGAATTCCCCATCCTGACGGACCGTGATATCGAAAATGCGCCGCACCGGATCGGCGGGCACGGAATTGTTGCCCCGGAAGGACGTGAAATCATGGACACCTGTGAGCACCGCCGCGGCCTCCTGCATCTTCTCCAGCACCGGCCGGCGGCCGCAGGGCCACAGGTACCGCCGCAGGAAGGGACTCGCCTCCCGGGAAGAGGAGAGCAGATAGCCGTAGGTTTTGCCCGTATTCCGCTTCCGCACGGAAAAATCCTCCGGCACCTCCCGGCTCTCCCGCACGCGGATGGAGAGCGGCAGGTAGGCGTTCATGGCCGCGCGAAACCGGTCACCCGGAATGGAGGACTCCGTAAAGAAGGTGCACTCCTGTGCATAGGCGTGGACGCCCGCATCGGTGCGCGCCACGAAATAGAGCGTCGTCTTTTTTCCGGTGAGGCGCTCCAGCACCTGCTCGATCACTTCCTGCACGGCCAGTCCGTTTTCCTGCCGCTGAAATCCTGCAAACGAGGACCCGTCGTACATGACGGTGAGCCAGATATTTCTCATATACCGCTCCTTTTATGGTTGTCGATGCCGCCGCATCAAAAAAGCCCGTGCGGCCATGCCGCACAGGCCCGCTGCTTGTTACAGGAAATACCGCATGCCTGCGAGAGCAGCCGTGACCACCGCCACTGCCGCAAAGGCCGCGCCGTCCCGCCAGGTGTAGATGAGCTGATGCATCTTCGTGCGCCCTTCGCCGCCGCGGTAGCACCGCGCTTCCATGGCCGTGGCCAGATCGTCTGCCCGGCGGAACGCGGAAATGAACAGCGGCACCAGAAGCGGTACCATGCTCTTCGCCCGCTGCCACAGATTGCCCGTGGTGAAATCGGCGCCGCGCGAGGACTGGGCCTTCATGATGCGGTCCGTCTCCTCCAGCAGGGTGGGGATGAAGCGGAGCGCAATGGTCATCATCATGGCCAGCTCATGGGCGGGCACGCCGATGCGCTTCCACGGCGTGAGCAGCGCCTCGATGCCGTCGGTGAGCACGATGGGGCTCGTCGTATAGGTGAGCAGCGACGAGAAGGCGATGAGGTACACCAGACGGAGCGTCATGAGAATGCCGTTCCGCACGCCCTCCTCGCTGATGGAGAACCACCCGAAGGACACGATGGGCGTCCCCTGCGTGGTAAGCACGTGGATGAGCAGCGTAAAGACGAGGATGAGCCACAGGGGCTTCACGGCTTTCGCCACCATTTTGACCGGCACGCCGGAAACGGCGATGCTTCCGAGGATGAACGCCGTCACCAGCAGGTAGGACCAGAGGCTGTTTGCCAGAAAGATGGCGACGATGAAGATCATCGTGCAGAGGATCTTCGCCCGCGGGTCCATCCGGTGCAGGAATGAATTTCCGGGATAATACTGTCCCAGTGTGATATCGGTCAGCATGATGTCCCCTCCCTGAGCGTCCTGTACAGCGCGTCCGCAGCCTCCTCACAGGAGACGGCCTCCTCCGGCACGGGGATGCCCCGTTCCTTCAACGCGAGAAGCGTTTTCGTCAGAGGCGGCACATCCACGCCGGCCTCCTGCAGTTCCTTCCGGTGATGGAGGAAAATATCCATGGGACGGCCGTCCAGCACGCATCTGCCGTGGCTCATCACGAGGAGCCGCGTGGCCAGCCGGGCGATGTCGTCCATATTGTGCGATACGAGGATGACGGAGAACGCCCCCTCTTCATACCATTTCCGGATCTGGGAGAAAATCTCCCGCCGGCCCACCGGGTCCAGCCCCGCCGAGGGTTCATCCAGAATGAGGAAATCCGGCTTCATGGCGATGACGCCGGCGATCGCCACGCGGCGCATCTGGCCGCCGGACAGGCGGAACGGAGACCGCCCCGCATAGGTATCGTAATCGAGGCCCACGAAGGACATGGCCTCCCGCACCCGGGCCTCCACGGTCTCTTCATCGCAGCCCAGATTTCTCGGGCCGAAGGCGATATCCTGCGCCACGGTCTCCTCGAAAAGCTGCTGCTCCGGATACTGGAAGACCATGCCCACAGTGTGGCGCTTGGCAATGGCTTCCTTGCTCTTGCCCGCCAGGTCCACGCCGTCCACGAGGACGCGCCCCTTCGTGGGATGGATGAGGCCGTTCAGATGCTGGATGAGCGTGGATTTCCCGCTGCCCGTATGTCCGATGATACCCACGAATTCGCCCTTCTCGATGGTCAGGTCCACGCCGGCCAGCGCGGTCTTTTCATAGGGCGTGCCGCCGCCGTATATATACGTTATATTTTCGACACGAATGGACATAATGCGTCTCCCAGTTCTTCATCGGTCATACAATCGGCCCGCACAGCGAGTCCTTTCTTATGAAGCATGGATGCCAGATCGGCCGGCACCGGCACATCGAGGCCGAGCGCCTTCATCTTTTCCGGATCGGAGAAGACCTCCCGGGGCGTGCCGTCCATCACGAGATGCCCCTTGTGGATCACCAGCACCCGGTCTGCCGTGACGGCCTCCTCCATGAAATGGGTGATGAGCACCACGGAGATGCCTTCCTTCCGGTTCAGCTCATGGACCGTGTCCATGACTTCCTTCCGGCCCACCGGGTCCAGCATGGCCGTCGGTTCATCCAGAATGATGCAGTCCGGCTTCATGGCCAGCACGCCGGCGATGGCGATGCGCTGCTTCTGCCCGCCGGACAGCATGGCCGGCGAATGGTGGCGGTACTGCGTCATTCCCACCTTGGCCAGCGCTTCGTCCACGCGGGTGAGGATCTCCTCCCGCGGCACGCCCAGATTCTCCGGGCCGAAGGCCACTTCCTCCTCCACCACCGCGGCGATGAGCTGGTTGTCCGGATTCTGAAAGACCATGCCCACCTTCTGGCGGATGGGCCAGATATTTTCCGGCTCGCGCACAGACAGTCCCTCAACAAAAAGATCGCCCTCCGTAGGCAGCACAAGCGCGTTCAGATGGCGTGCGAAGGTCGATTTCCCGCTCCCGTTCGTTCCGATGACTGCGGTGAATTCGCCTTTCCGGATGCGGCACGATACATCGTCCAGCGCCTTGAACGAGGTGCCGTCCTCGGTCTCATAGGCATGCGTGAGATGCCGGACGTCAAACATGACAGATTCCATAAATTCCTTTCTTCGGGATGTACCGGCGAGGCCTGGTGCTCCCTGCTGACAGGCAGCTAATACGGCCGCGGTCCCTGACTTCCGCCGCGGCCAATCTTGCGCCTTATTATACCATGAATGGCATCAATGCAAAAATCGAAATTGTCCCGCCCGGACAGGCCGCGCCGGCAGGCACAAAAAAACGGCCCCCCGAAGGGAGCCGCCCGATATCCTCTCAGTCGCACATGGTGAGCGCCATGATGGCTTTCTGGGTGTGCAGCCGGTTTTCCGCCTCGTCGAAAATGACGTTGGCATAGCTTTCCAGCACATCCTCCGTGATCTCCTTGCCGCGGTACGCCGGAAGGCAGTGCAGCACGATGGCTTTCTTGTCGGCCACGGACAGCAGATCCTTATTGATCTGATAGCCCTGGAAGACCTTTTCCCGGACTTCCCGTTCCGCTTCCTCGCCCATGCTCGTCCACGTATCCGTAGCGAGCACGTCCGCGTCCTTCGCCGCTTCGGCGGGGTCCCGAACGATCTTCAGCTCCGCGCCGGTGGCCTTTGCATCTTCCTTGGCGTTGGCCAGCACCTGCGCATCCGGTTCATAGCCCTCCGGGCAGGCGATGGTGCAGTGGATGCCCGCTTTCGCGCAGCCGTAGAGATAGGAATTGGCCATGTTGTTGCCGTCGCCGATGTAGGCGAAATGCAGGCCCTTCAGGTCTTTGCCCTTGTATTCCTGCATGGTGAGCAGATCGGTGAGCACCTGGCAGGGATGAAGCAGGTCGGTCAGCGCATTGATGACCGGCACATCAGCGTATTTTGCGAATTCCTCCACCTCGCTCTGCGCAAAGGTACGGATCATGATGCCGTCCACGTACCGGGCGAGCACGCGCGCCGTATCCTTCACCGGCTCGCCGTGGCCCAGATGGATGTCCCGGGTGGAGAGGAAAATCCCCTGTCCGCCGAGCTGGAAAATGCCCGTCTGGAAGGAGACGCGGGTCCGGGTGGACGATTTTTCAAAAATCATAGCCAGCGTTTTCCCCTTCAGGATCGGATAGGGAATGCCTGCCTTGAGTTCCATTTTGAGACGCGCCGCGGTTTCGAGAATTTCCGTAAATTCATCCTGAGACAAGTCGTGAATACTGAGCAGATCTTTTCCTTTAAGCATATATAACCTCCTGCCGGGCGTGCCGGTCTTTTGAAAACGATGTTGTAATTATACGCCTAATCGCATTTTTATGCAATAGCTGTTTTCAGAAAATCCGCTGGAAGAGACGAAAACCGGGGCTGCTTTTCATTTTCTCTCCTTTCATCTTTGCATATTATGCATAATCTGCACATAATATGCATTTCCCACGCAAAAACGCCTCTCCGAAGAGAGGCGTCTGGTGATGAAAATTACATTCTGCCCAGTGCGGCGTCCAGCGCAGCCACGACCGTATCCACATCAGATTCGGTGATGATCAGCGGCGGGACGAAGCGGAGCACATTGCCCATGGTGCAGTTGATGATGACGCCGTTGGCGCGGCAGTCATCCACCGCCGGCGTGCCGGGCTTCGCGAGCTCCATGCCGAGGAGCAGGCCCTGTCCGCGCACTTCCTTCACCAGTTCCGGATATTTGGCGGCGAGCGCTTCCAGCTTGCCCCGGAAGTACGCGGCGATCTCCTTCACGTGAGCGAGGAAGTCAGGCTGGGAAATGGTGTCGATCACCACATTGGCCGCAGCGCAGGCCAGCGGGTTGCCGCCGAAGGTGGTGCCGTGGTCGCCGGGATGGAAGGCCTTCGCCACTTCATCCGTGCAGAGGAAGGCGCCGATGGGCACGCCGCCCGCAAGGCCCTTCGCAAGGGTGACAATATCGGGCTTCACGCCGTAGGTGTCATAGGCGAAGAAGGTGCCGCACCGGCCCATGCCGGCCTGGACCTCGTCGAGGATCAGGAGCGCGCCGTATTTGTCGCACAGCGCCCGCACCTGCTTCAGGTAGTCCCCCTTCGGCGGATAGACGCCGCCTTCGCCCTGTACGGTCTCCAGCATGACCGCGCAGGTCTTGTCGGACATCATGCTTTCCAGTTCTTCGATGTCATTGTAGTGCACATAGTCAAAGCCCGCCGGCAGCGGCCCGCATCCTTCCTGATAGTGGGGCTGGCCCGTGGCGGTGAGCGTCGCCAGCGTGCGGCCGTGGAAGCTGTTCCATGCGGTGATGATCTGGGATTTATCCGGATCGGTCATGTGCGCGTATTTCCGGGCAGCCTTGATGGCCCCTTCATTGGCTTCCGCGCCGGAATTGGCAAAGAAGGCCTTGCCCAGCCCGGAGAGCGCCACCAGCTTGGCGGCGGCGTCAGCCTGCACGCGGGTATAGAACAGGTTAGAGCAGTGGATCATCTGCGCAGCCTGACGGCTTACGGCCTCCACCAGTGCAGGATAGCCGTGGCCGAGCACGTTGACGGCGATGCCGCCGAGGAAGTCCACATATTCCTTGCCGTCATTGTCATAGACCTTGACGCCTTTCCCGTGGTCGAGGGCGATGCCGTACCGTCCGCCGTACACGGGAAGATAATCTTTGGCATCCTTCTGCAGGATTTCCTGTGTTGTTTCTTTCATGAAGAGCCTCCTTGGACCTTACCGGATGACCTGGGTACCCACGCCGCCGGCGGTGAACATTTCAAGAATCAGAGAATGAGGCATACGCCCGTCGAGGATGTGCGCCTTGGCGACCCCTTCGTCCATCGCTTCCAGACAGGCCTCGATCTTCGGGATCATGCCGCCCTTGATGATGCCGTCACGGATGTATTCCCGCGCTTCTGTGGCGGAGAGAATGGAAATGAAGGAATCTTTATTGTTGAAATCCTTATATACGCCTTCCACATCGGTAAGGAGCATCAGACGCTCTGCCTTGAGAGCGCCGGCCACCTTGGCCGCCACGTAGTCTGCGTTGATATTGTAATTTTCGCCGTCCGCCCCGACGCCGATGGGCGCGATGACCGGAACGTAATCATTCTGGATGAGGGTCTGCAGGATGTCCGTATTGATGGATTCCACCTCGCCCACGTAGCCGATATCCACCTTCTTCGGCGCCGTGCCGTCATCCTCGTAGACCGTGGCCAGCTTTTTTCTGGCCCGGATGAGGTTGGCATCCTCGCCGGAAATGCCTACGGCGCGGACGCCGCGGCGGTTCATGCGCTTGACGATCTCCGAATTGATCTTGCCGTCCAGCACCATTTCCGCCACTTCCGCCGTTTCCGCATCGGTCACTCGGAGGCCGGACACGAAGGACGATTCCTTGCCGAGCTTTTTCAGGAACCACGTGATCTCCGGGCCGCCGCCGTGGACGATGACCGGATGGATGCCCACGAAGCGCATCAGCGCGATGTCCTCCATCACCTTTTCCTTCAGCGTGTCATTGATCATTGCATTGCCGCCGTACTTCACGACGACCGTCTTGCCGTAGAAATCCTCGATATACGGAAGGGCTTCCATGAGGATATCTGCGGTCACAGATTCCATCCCTATCTTCTTCTCTTCCATCAGGTGTGATACTCCCCGTTGATCTTGACATAATCATAGGAAAAATCGCAGGTCCATACGGTGGCTTCCTCGTCGCCCAGTCCCATATGGATATCGATGACGATGTCGTGGGCCTTCATGATCTTCTTCATGGCCTCTTCGTCAAACGGCACGGGCAGTCCCTTTTCATAGACCGGGATGCCGCCGAAGGCAACGCTCGTCTTTTTCGGCACCATGGGCGCTTCCGAATAGCCCACAGCCGCCACGACGCGGCCCCAGTTCGGGTCCTCGCCGAAGAAGGCCGTCTTGGCCAGCGGGGAACGGGCGACGCTCATGCCCACCTGCTTCGCGTCCGCAAAGGTCTTTGTGCCGGTCACGTGGATGGTGAGGAACTTCGTGGCCCCTTCGCCGTCTGCGGCGATCTTTTTGGCCATTTCCTGGCAGAGGTGGAGGAGCACTTCATAGAACGTGTCATAGTCCGCGCCCTTTTCCGTGATCTCCGCATTGCCGGCCATGCCGTTTGCCAGGCAGACGCACATATCGTTCGTGCTCATGTCTCCGTCGACGGAGATCATATTGAAGGAATAGCTCACCGCCGTATGGAGCGCTTCATTGAGCAGCTCCGGCGCGATGGCCGCATCGGTGGTAATGAAGCAGAGCATGGTCGCCATATTGGGGCGGATCATGCCGGAGCCCTTGGCGATGACGCCGAAGCGGACCGTCTTCCCGCCGATCTCCGCTTCCGCCGCGGCGGATTTCGTCACCGTATCCGTCGTGAGGATCGCCCGGCTCGCCGCCGCGCCACCGTCATAATACAGCGCCTGACGGCACATCTCGATGCCGTTTTCGATCTTTTCCATATCCAGCAGCGCGCCGATCACGCCCGTGGAGGCCACCACCACGTCATCGGCACTGCAGCCGAGCTTTTCTGCCGTCACGGCAGCCATGCGGCGGGCATCCTTCATGCCCTGTTCGCCCGTGCAGGCATTGGCGCAGCCCGAATTGACGATCACAGCCTGTGCGTGGCCGTCAGCGAGGATGTCCTTCGATACCCATACCGGAGCCGCCGCCACGGCGTTCTGCGTGAATGTGCCCGCAGCGGAGCACCGTACATCGGAAGCGATCATCGCCATATCCAGCTTGCCGCTCTTTTTCAGTCCTGCCCGGACCCCGCATGCCTGGAAGCCCTGCGGATAGGTCACGCCTGCTGCGGCGTCTTTTTCTGTAAACATTACCATTCCCCCTCTGTTTATATTACGGATACATCGGCGCGGCATTCAGACCCAGCGTCTCGTCGAAACCGCAGGCGATATTGAAATTCTGCACGGCCTGTCCGGCAGCACCCTTCACCAGATTGTCGATGGCAGACAGCACGATCACCCGGTGCGTCCGGTCATCGATATGCCAGCCGAGGTCACAGAAATTGGAGCCTCTCACATATTTCGTCTCCGGATACGCCCCGCGTCCCAGAAGACGGATGAAATGCTCCCCGCCGTAGCGCGCCTCGAAGGCGGCATCCACGTCCTCTGCCGTGACGCCGTCAGCGAGCTTCGCATAGCACGTGGACAGGATGCCCCGCGCCATGGGGACCAGATGAGGCGTGAAATTCAGCGTCACCGCCTCGCCGGACAGATCGGACAGCGCCTGCTCGATCTCCGGCGTGTGGCGGTGGTGCGCCACATTGTACGCCTTGAAATTATCGTACAGCTCCGGGAAATGATTGCCGATCTTCGGCGACCGGCCCGCGCCGGATACGCCCGAGGCGGCATCGCAGATAATCGTCGTCAGATCGATGAGATGCCGTTCCGCCAGCGGCGCCAGCGCCAGAATGCTCGCCGTGGTGAAGCATCCCGCGTTCCCGATGATCTTCGCCGTGCGGATCTCCTCCCGGTACAGCTCTGCAAGACCATACACGCGGGCTGCATTTTTATCCGTGTGCGGCTGGTGGTACCACGCCTCATAGACCGCCGTATCGTGGAAGCGGTAATCCGCCCCCAGATCGATGATGCGCACCGGCTTGTCCGCCAGCGCCCGTCCGATATTCATGGCGTGCCCCGCCGGCATGCCGATGAATACGAAATCGCTGTCCTCTCCGATCCGGTCCAGATCCGCGAGGCTCTCCAGCGTCAGATCATAGAATCCGCGAAGCTGCGGAAAGAAATCCTGGATCTTCTCCCCGGTGTGACTTTCCGATGTGACGTGCACCACTTCCGCCTGCGGATGCCCCGCTAAAATGCGGAGAAGCTCCGAGCCGGTGTACCCCGTCGCGCCGAGAATACTGACTTTCACTTGCATTCCTCCTTCAGAGAAAAGTTTTGCCTCCGTCCGTCCACAAAAGTTCTTCCGGGCGCTTTTGGCTGATTTTGTAATTATACATTTCTATGTATAATATTGCAACAAAAATTGAAGTGAAAAAGAAAAAACACAGCCTTTGTCGAGAGCTCCGGTCCGGCCGCCGCCCTGAAAGGGGATGTGTGCTGCATGATTTCCGCGCTGTAAAAGCGCCCGGAGCGCCGCGGACCTGCCGCCTGCGCCGTACCTCGACTGAAAATTCTGTGTCTCAATAGTTTCTCTATACAGTTTTTGTTGAAAAAATTATAACACAATCTCCCCTCCGTGCAAGACAAAAGCCGAAATTTTACAGAAAAATTTCCCGAAGGATACAAAAATTCCCCAAATATATAAAGAGACATCCCGCAGGATGCCTTTGTCACTGCCCCTTTCCGGAGAGCCGTCCGGTGCGCCTATGTCTTACGTCCAGTGCCTGTCTCCGGTCCGGCATGCTTCTGATAGTCTGCTCCACCCCCCCCCGGTATTTTCTGATCCGCCGGAAGGCCATATCGATGAGCTGGATGCGGTTTTCCACCTGCAGCCGCTTCTCGATCTCCGTCACATAATACCGCACCGTCCGCGGCGTGATCCGGAGAATGCCGGCGATCTCGTGATAGGGCAGGCCCCGGGTCAGGTAATACAGCACCATTTTCTGCCGCCTGGTCAGCTCCGGGAAGGCCGCCCCCGATTTCGCCACGGCGAGCTCGCCCATATATTCATAGCTGGCTTCCCTCTCCGGAAGCAGTGAATGCCGGAGCCTCTCCGCCTCCGACGCAAAGGAGATATGCATATGACGGAGAAGGACCTGTTCTCCCTCCGCATGGAACAGCAGGGTCATGCGGGGCCGCTCGCTGAGCACGAGCCCACTGCCCGGCACGGTGCGGAGCCGGCAGCAGCCGCACACCAGCGCCTCCTCCGGCCCCAGCGGCGTGAAGCCCCACACATCGTCCTCCACCACGAGCGCAGGCAGATTATCCTGCCGGCGCTGCATATCCGCCAGATTAGCTCTCCGTGCACAGAAAGGAAAATATTCGTCAAGATTGGCGCCGATTATGGTAAAGGAGTCGCCCGAGCGGACCAGAATCTCTTCCGCGCTGAGCGTTTTCATATACCAGCCGTAGAGAATTTCCCGGGACAGCGCCTTCGCCTTTCGCGCAAATGTCAGAAGCTTCATATCCGGCTCCTCCTTCCCTCAGTCATCGGTGTCCTCCATCAGCGCCTGACTGGTCTTCAGAAGCTGCGCCTTGTTTTCCACACGGAACCGGTGGATGAGCTCGCTCACATAATACCGCACGGTCCGGGGGCTGATGCCCATGATCTCCCCGATCTCCCGGTAGGTCATACCGGCCCGGAGATAATAGAGCACGCGGCGCTGCTTGGCCGGCACGCGGGGCATCTTCCGGAGGCGCTCCGCCCTGTGGACTGCCGTGATGTATTCGTAATTGATGCGGCCCGCCGTGATCGGGAAGGATTCCCGTCCCCACACCAGCCCCCACGGCCGGGACAGATGAATATGCTCCAGCGCGATCCGCCCGCCCTGATGAAAATACACGAAGGTCGCACGGCACCGGCACGGTTCCATCCCTTTTCCGGTGAGCTTCCACCGGGCCAGCACCACCGTCACCGTGTCTGACAGAGGCTGCTCGATGAGCTGCAGCTCCTCCATATGCCGCAGGGGGCGCTTCTCATCCAGCCGCCGTTTTTTCCACCACTGCTCCACCGCATCCCGGGAATCAAAAAAGGTGTTCTTCCCCGTGCCGATCCAGCTGAACTCCCGGAAATTGACGCCTGCCAGCAGCTCAGTAAGCGGCGCGGACCCTTCATACAGTCCGCGGAGAAAACATTCTGTTTTTTGGGAAAGCACGCCCTTGTCCATTTCACGTCCTCCGAAAACGACCACTGATGGTATGCCCAGTATAGCAAATTGGCGGGAGTGCTGTTTATGCCCTTTGTGACAGGAAAACAGTTTTCAAAATAAAATTTTCTCAAAATTTTTGTAATTCCGGTCTCACAGACCCAGCAACTGTCTGAAAAATTTTCCCACACAAAAACAGCCCTCTGCAGGCAGAGAGCTGTTTTCTGTATCGATTATTTGCTGAATACCAGGAGACCTTCCGCGGTCTCGCCCATGGCTTCCTCCACAGAGGGATGGGGCCGGACGATGGAGACGAACTGGGAGGCGCTCATGCCGGACGCGATGGCCAGCGTGGCCTCGCTCACGAGATTGGACGCTTCCTCGCACTGGAATTCCGCCCCGATGAGGCGGCCTTCGCCGTCGGCAATGAGTTTCATGTAGCCTGCTTCGCCGGCGATGAGGCTCTTCGCATTGGCGCCCATCATGGCACGGGCCACCTGATAGGGCTTGCCCGATGCCTTGGCTTCGTCCTCGGACACGCCGATGGAGGCCAGCTCCGGACGGGTGTAGACCACGGACGGGATGAGGTCGAGGCGGATGCCGCAGTCACGGCCGGCAATGGCCGCTGCGGCGATCTTGCCCTGTGCCTCGGCGGTGTGCGCCAGCTGCGGGAAGCCCGCGGTAATATCGCCGATGGCGTAGATATGGGGCACGCTGGTCTGGCATTTGTCATTGATGACCACGCGGCGCCGTTCCTCTTCGAAGGTGAAAGGCGTCAGCCCGGCCACACCGGCACGGCGGCCGGTGGCGATGAGCACGCCGTCTGCCTGCACCTCTGCCGGCTTGTCGCCCAGGCTGTAGCGGACGGTGAGTCCCCCTTCGGCCTGTGCGATCTCCGTGACGGAGGCCTTCGCGATGACCTTCACGCCCTTCTTGCGGAAATCAGCAACGAGATGCCGCGCCAGATCCGCGCTCATCGGCGGGAGGATGCGGGGCATCGCCTCGATGATGGTCACTTCCGTGCCGAGAGAGCTGTATACCTCTGCAAATTCCGTACCGATGACGCCGCCGCCGATGATGACGAGGCGGGACAGCTCCGGCAGGTCGGACAGGATGGTATCGCTGGTGTAGACGCCGGGGAGATCCGCGCCGGGGATGGGCGGTACCGCCGGGACAGAGCCGGTGGCGAGCACGATGTCTCCTGCGGTGAGGACCGTATCGCCGTCCTCGCCGGTGACGGTCACTTCGCCTTCAGCGGTGACGCGGCCCGTGCCGGCGTAGATGTCGATCTTGCGCTGCTTCAGCAGCTTCGTGAGGCCGTTGCGGAGCTGGCCGGTCACGTCGGCACAGCGCTTCCGGAGCGCGTCGTAGTCGGGATGCACCCCTTCGGCGGCCACGCCGTAGGTCAGGCCGTCCTTCATATGAGCCAGCAGGCCCGCCGCGAAGAGAAGCGTCTTCGTGGGAATGCAGCCGCGGTTCAGGCAGGTGCCGCCCAGCAGGTCTTTTTCGATGAGCGCGGTCTTCAGACCGTACTGCACGGCGCGGAGGGCGCAGGAATAGCCGCCGGGGCCGCCGCCGATAATGATGAGATCATAATTCATAACCATTCTCCTTTGATGAGAAAACGCCGCCCCCTGAGAGGCGGCGCCTTTATTTTTATTCTCTGTCTCCGCGCCGGATAAGTCCCGCCGCCGAGGCAATGACCTGTTCTTCCAGCGGTGTCCGCACGGGAATGGTGCAGAGCCGCGCATTCATGGCCTCCCGGCTGTACCGCGCGCCGATGAGCGCTTTCGGAATGGCCGCGATGACCTCGGACGCCATGCCGTCGGAGTCGACGGACGCATCAGTGATGACGCCGCCCTCCGCCGCGATGTAGAGGCGCAGGAAGCCCCACGGGAAATGGCCGGACCATTCGCCCGTGAAGGGGATCTTCTGACCGTACCGCCAGTCCCAGGACGCAAAGAATGCTTCCCGGTCCGCCAGCTCGTTCCGGTCGAAGTCCGCCTCTGTCAGCACCGTCACCTCACCGCCGTATTCCGCCGCGAGGGCCTCTTTCAGGGCCGCCGCAAAGGAATCGGGCGTGATGGCCGGATTCAGCTCGGACAGATTCACCACCTTCGACGGCACGGATTTCACGCCCCCTGCGCGGAGCTTAGACGTGTCCGTATCGAGATAGCGGGCGAGCGCCCCCATATCCGCACTGATGAGGATGGTGCCGTGATGGAAATTCTGTCCGTCCGTGTGATAGTAGGCGTTGCCGGAGAATTTCCGGCCCTCTGCGGTGATGTCGTTCCGTCCGGTCTTTTCCACGGAAATGCCGAAGGATTCCGCCGCCCGGGCGATGACGCGGACCTGCCGCGCCTCGTCATAGACGCCGTCAGGCGCACAGAAGGTGAAATTCAGATTGCCGTCGTCGTGATAGACCGCGCCGCCGCCGGAGAGGCGCCGTGCCAAATGGCCGCCGTCGCGCTCCAACGCTTCCGCGTTGCATTCGCCCCAGGCATTCTGGTTCCGCCCGATGACCACGGTCCGCCGGTTCTGCCAGAGATAGAGCACGAGGCTCCCCTCCGGGCAGTGCCGGGTGAGATACTCTTCCACCGCCAGATTCCGGTAGGGATTCCGGCTCTCTTTGCGGTTGTCGAAGAGATACAGCCGGGCTGCCATCAGTCGGCCCAGGTGTAGCGCAGCTTCGGATGACGGGCTGCGGTCACTTCATCCGGACGGCCGATTGCCGTATCGTGCGGCGCGCTGTGGAGCATCTCCGGATCGGTGCGGCCTTCTTCGAAGATCTTGCAGAATACATCCGCTGCCGCATCGAGCGTTTCCTTGCTTTCCGTTTCCGTCGGTTCTGCCATGAGAGCTTCATGGACGATGAGCGGGAAGTACATGGTCGGCGGATGGATGCCGTAGTCGAGGAGGCGTTTGGCCACATCGAGAGCGGATACGCCCGTTTCTTCTTTATATTTTTCCAGAGTCATGACGAATTCATGCATGCACGTGCCGGGATATGCGATATCGATGGCGTCTTTCAGACGGGTCATGAGATAGTTCGCATTCAGTACGGCCATGCCGGACGCTTCTGCCAGTCCGTCGCCGCCGAGGGTGAGGATGTACGTGAGCGCGCGGATCGCCACGAGGAAGTTGCCGTAGAACATGCGTACACGGCCGAAGGAATGAGCCGGCTTCATGAAATGATAGCCTGCGTCATCTTTCGTCACGATCGGATGAGGCAGGTATTCCTCGAGGAATGCCTTGCAGCCTACCGGGCCGGACCCGGGGCCGCCGCCGCCGTGAGGCGTGGAGAAGGTCTTGTGCAGGTTGACGTGGACGCAGTCGAAGCCCATGTCGCCCGGGCGGGCGCGTCCCACCACGGCGTTCAGATTGGCGCCGTCGTAGTAGCAGAGGCCGCCTGCATCATGGACGATCTGGGTGATCTCCCGGATATTCGGGTCGAAGATGCCCAGCGTGTTCGGGTTCGTCAGCATGAGGCCTGCCGTATCGGGTCCCACCGCTTCGCGGAGAGCGTCCAGATCGACGCCGCCTGCCGCATTGGATTTGACTGGTACGACGGAATAGCCTGCCATCGCGGCAGAGGCCGGGTTCGTGCCGTGGGCGGAGTCCGGAACGATGATCTTCGTCCGGGCCGTGTCGCCCCGCGCTTCATGATAGGCGCGGATCAGGAGCAGGCCCGTATATTCGCCGTGAGCGCCGGCAGCCGGCTGGAGCGTCACGTCGTCCATGCCGGTGATGTCTGCCAGCAGATGCTGGGTGAGGTACATCGCTTCCAGCGCGCCCTGTACGGAGCTTTCCGGCTGGAGCGGATGCAGTTCCGTGAAGCCCGGAAGGCCCGCTGCGGTCTCATTCACCGCCGGATTGTATTTCATGGTGCAGGAACCGAGCGGATAGAATCCGTCGTTCACACCGAATGCCTGCTGTTCCAGAGCCGAATAGTGGCGGCTCATTTCCACTTCGCTCACTTCCGGAAGTTTCGGCGCTTCGCTGCGGAGCGGGAAATCCGGAGTGACTTCCGGCACGTCGCATGCAGGAAGCAGAGCCATTTTATGGCCGTGGCGGCTTCTTTCAAAAATCAGCTCCATCTCATTCCTCTCCTTTCAGCACAGCAATGACCGCATCCATCTGGGCCTTCGTATTCATTTCCGTTGCGCACCAGAGCATTTCGTTCTCTCCGATGGGCAGGCCGCTGAGGATGCCTTTATCCGCCAGTTTCTTTTCCACGTCCGCAGCCGGGATGGGGGTCTTCGTCACGAATTCATGGAAGAACGGCTTGTCGTAGACCGGCGTATAGCCGATACCGGCCAGAGCGGAAGCGAGGTAATGCGCTTTCGAGAGGCACAGCTTCGCCGCCTGTGCGAGGCCTTCCGGTCCCATGGCGGTGAGGTAGGCGCCGGCAGTCATCGCGCAGAGCGCTTCGTTGGAGCAGATATTGGAGGATGCCTTTTCACGGCGGATGTGCTGTTCACGTGCCTGGAGCGTCAGGACGAAGCAGCGGCCGCCGCGGGCGTCTTTCGTTTCACCGACGATGCGGCCCGGGAGCTTTCTCATCAGCTTTTTCGTGCTGGCCATGAAGCCGAGGTACGGGCCGCCGAAGGACATCGGCAGGCCCAGAGGCTGGCCTTCGCCTACGGCGATATCCGCGCCCAGTTCACCCGGCGTCTTCATGAGGCCCAGCGCGATGGGGTTCACGCCCATGACGGCGAGGGCCTTCTTGTCGTGCGCCATCTGGATGAGCGTTTCGCTGTCTTCCATGACGCCGAAGTAGTTGGGCTGCTGGAAGTACAGGCAGGCCGTGTCATCCGTGAGGGCTTCTGCCAGTGCGGCCTGATCGGTCTGGCCGTCCTTTGCGGGAACGATGACCACCGGCACGCCGCGGCTCTTGCAGTACGTCTGGATGGTCTCGATCACTTCCGGATTGGACGTGCCGGAAATGACGGCTTTCGTCTTTTTCCGTTCCTGGCACATGAAAATGGATTCTGCCGCTGCCGACGCGCCGTCATAGACGGAGGCATTGGACACGTCCATGCCGGTGAGCTCGCAGATCATGGTCTGGTATTCAAAAATGGACTGCAGGATGCCCTGGCTGATCTCTGCCTGATAAGGCGTGTAAGTCGTGCGGAAGGCTTCCTTATTGATGACGTTCTTCACGATGGACGGGATGTAATGATGATACGCCCCGGCCCCGCGGAAAATGCTCTTGTAGACGGTATTCTTTTCCGCCATGCCGGACAGCTTGGAGATGACTTCCATCTCGGACTGTCCTTCCGGAATGACCGGTTCCTTCAGATAGACCGATTCCGATACGGAGGCGTACAGATCGTCGAGAGTCCGAACGCCCACCGCGGCGAGCATGCTCTTTTTTTCCTCCGCGGAAGAAGGAACATAGCTGCCCATCTCAGGCCTCCCCGCCTTCCTGGCAGAGTGCTTCGTAAGCGTCGGCGTCGAGCAGGTCTTCTTCTTCGGTGACGTCCTTCACTTTGATGAACCATGCATCATAGGGAGCGCCGTTGACGGATTCCGGAGCGTCGAGGAGCGCTTCGTTGATTTCAGCCACGACACCGGTGACCGGGCTGTAGATGTCGGATACGGCCTTAACGGATTCCACGTCAGCGAAGGATTCGCCCATGGTCACTTCATCGCCCACTTCCGGCAGATTGACGAATACGATGTCGCCCAGCTGATCCTGCGCGTAGTCGGTCAGGCCGATCTCCACGAGGTCGCCGTCTTTCTTGAGCCATTCATGAGTTTTTGCATAGGTGAGATTTTTCGGGAATTCCATGATGATCCTCCTTGTAATTCAATGATGAAAATGGGAAATCAGAGATTATCTTTTATAGAACGGAAGCGGAACCACTTCGGCAGCGATCCGGCGGCCGCGCACATCGGCTTCCACGGTGTCGCCCACGGAGACTTTGCCTTTTTCCACGAGAGCCATGGCATAGGCGCCCTTGAGGTAGGGGCAGAAGGTGCCGGAGGTGGTGTGGCCGATCTTTTCATCGCCGAAATAGAGGTCTTCCTCTTCACGGACGATGCCGCGGCCGGTGACTTTGAGGCCGATGCGTTCCCGGGTGATGGGATGCGCTTCAATGCCGGCCTTGCCGATGAAGTCGGCTTTGTTCATCTTCACGCCGAAGTCGAGGCCTGTTTCCAGCGGATTGACCGTTTCGTTCATTTCATGGCCGTAGAGCGGCATGGCCGCTTCGAGGCGGAGCGTGTCGCGGGCGCCGAGGCCGCAGGGCAGAATGCCGTTGTCTGCGCCGGCTGCGAGGATGGTATCCCACAGATCAGCCGCGCGGTCTGCGGGGCAGAAGATCTCGTAGCCGAATTCGCCGGTGTAGCCCGTGCGGGATACGAGGCAGTCGATGCCGGCCAGCGTGACGTGCTGGGAGGCGCTGTAATATTTCTCCGGCAGCTCGCCGCTTTCCAGGATCTTCGTGATGATGGCCTTGCTTTCCGGTCCCTGCAGTGCGAGGAGTCCGGTCTCGTCGGAAATATCCGTGAAGGTCGTGTCAGGCAGGAGGTTCGGCTTCATGTGAGCCACGTCCTTGTCATGGTTGGCCGCATTGACGACGACGAGATACTTCTCTTCGCCCAGGCGGTATACGATGAGGTCATCGAGGCAGCCGCCGTCTTCCTGACACATGACGCCGTAGCGTACGCGGCCTACAGCGAGGCTCGTGTAGTCATTGGTGAGCAGATGATTCAGCGTAGCCAGAGCGCCGGGGCCTTCAAAAATGACCTCGCCCATATGGGATACGTCGAAAAGTCCTGCCTTGGTGCGTACGGCCATATGTTCGGCAATGATGCCCTTGTCATACTGTACCGGCATGATATAGCCGCCGAAGGGAACCATTTTGCCTTTCAGTGCCACATGTTTGTCATACAGCGGAGTTTTTTTATCCATGTCATTCCTCCTTTTCCGCGAAGCGGACTGCCGCTCCGCAACGTGCGCCCTTTCTGTCCGCCGGAACGAACAAAAAAAGCGCACTGCAAAAATCACAGTGCGCCTCTGTCCTTTGACCTGAAAGATCGGCCGGAGATCCGGCCTTGCTTCTTCGGTGTCCGCCCGTGCGGACTCTCCAGAGGATTGTCAGATACCGGTCCTTTTACCTGAGAGTTTCAGCCCCTTCGGTGTCCTTGCGGCTCTCTCCCGGCATCTTCATCCATTGCATAAAGTGCAGCCCCCCATCGGGCCAGATATAAAAATTCTGTCTCAATGGTAGCATATGCCCCGGAAGATGGCAAGGAGCCTCTCACTCAGTCTTCCCGGCCCCGTCGGGAGCCTCTGCCGCGGCGGGCAGCTCCGTGTCCGCCTTCAGCTCCTTTCCCACATGGGGCGCGAGGAACCGGGACTTCGCATAGTCCCAGAGCACCGCCGAGCCGTCAGCCGTGCGGGCGTTCCGGCGCAGCACCTGCGAGAGGGCGATGCCCCGCTCCTGCCACATCTGCCCGCCGGTCATGTCGTTCTGCATCATGGGCTGCAGATTGTCCAGCGTGTGCGCGAACCGCGCCTCCGGGGTCTCCCCTTCCTCAAATTCCTCCCAGAGCGCCCGGAAGGCCTGCCCCTGATCCGGCGGGAGCAGCCCGAAGATGCGGTCCGCCCCCTTTGCCTCCTTCTCGTGCTGCGCCTCATGGGACACCCCTGCATAGGCGTAGGTATCGCCGGCGTCGATCTCCACCAGATCATGGATGAGCACCATGGACACCGTCTTGAGCAGGTCGATCTTCTCATTGGCGTAGCCGCCGAGGAGGAGCGCCATCACCGCCAGATGCCACGCGTGCTCCGCATCGTTCTCCTGCCGCTTTGCCCCGGTGAGATAGGTCTGGCGGATGATGAATTTTTCCCGGTCGATCTCCCGGATGAAGGCAAACTGCCGCTCCAGCCGTTCCTCGTCTGTCATAGGCCCCTCCCGTGTTTCCGGGCGTGCGCCCGCAGAATGGCCCACGCCAGATCATCCATGTTGCCGCAGGACGCGCGGTGCGCCGCCAGCTTCTCCAGGCCGCCCGGCTCGATCGCGCAGAGCGCCGTCTCTCCGGCGAGCTGGAACGCATTGCACGACCAGCGTACCTCTTCCTTTTCCTCGTTGAGGAAAATATAGATCGTCTCTTTCCCGTCGGCGTCGTCGCAGAGATCGTACAGCAGGTCGGACAGCGCCTCCGCCTTCCAGTCCGTTGACGGCCGGAGCACCGGAGCGGCCGGCGCCGGGCCCTTCCGCCGCTCCTGATAGGAGCAGTACAGGTAGACGCACAGGGCGATGCCGCCGATGAGCGCCAGATATTCCGAGCTAATCCAGTTCATGGCATGTTCCTTTCTCAGGCCCGCCGCAGCGGGCGTTTTTCTTTATTCTATCATAGGCAGTAAAAAAAGCCGCACACCGGCGGCTTTCTCCGAAAGATCAGTTGGCCTCGTACGGGCGGACGCGGAGCGTCAGGCCCCGTTCCTCACAGATCTTCCGGCATTTCTCGATTTCCTCCTCGCTCTCCACATGGTCCACCACGGTGAGCACCACATGGGGCACATGGGCCTTGCAGCGCACGGCGAAATCCAGCATGGCATCGAAGGACTGTATCCCGAAGCGGCTCCGGGTCAGCGCGAGATACCGCTCCGCATTGGAGGCGTTCAGGCTGATGGAGATCGTGTCCAGCAGGCCGTCGAAATCACCGGAGGTGTCCCGGCCGTACGCCAGATCGGAGAGCCCGTTCGTATTCACCCGCGTGGGGATCTCCGGATGGGTCTTCCGGATGTACCGCAGGAGCTCCACCATGTCATCCAGCCGCTCCGTCGGTTCGCCGAAGCCGCAGAATACCGCTTCGCTGATCCGGTCCCACGGCACCTGGTCCAGCTCCTTTTTGACCTCTTCCACCGTCGGTTCCTTGCCGTGGAGCCAGAGCGTTTCCTCCTCGCCCATATGCTTCAGCCCCCGCAGGCAGAACGTGCAGTTGCACGTGCAGCGGTTCGTTAAATTGATATACACATTGCGTTTGCCTTCCGGCTGCCGGCGGAAGCTGTCCGCCAGCGTCATATATTTCCCGTGATCGGCTGCATAAACGATCATCGTATCCTCCTTCTGCGCCTGTGCGCTTACCGCAAATCCGTCAGATATTCCTCAAAGGCCAGTCCCCAGTTCCACGGAATATCCAGCGGCTCCATATATTGCAGCACGCGGCTGATAAATTCCGCGGCCCGGGTGACCGCCGCATGGAGCGTCTCTCCCCGCACGAGAGAGGCCGCCACGATGGCCGCGAAGGCGTCGCCCGTACCGGACCGGTCGATGCCGATCTTCCGCTGCCGGAGGATCTCCGGCTCCCGGCCCCGCTCATAAATGAAATTCCGGATGATATCGCCGCTGCACAGCCCGGTGATGACCACCTGCGCCGGCCCCGCGTCGGACAGCGCCCGGGCCATGTGGAGCAGCTCCTCATCCGTCACGGCGCCGTCCTCGGGATAGGGCAGCTCCAGCAGCTCGCACGCCTCCGTGAGATTGGGCGTCACCAGATCGGCGTAGTGCAGGAGCCGCCGCATTTCCCGGCACATCTCCGGCGTGTACGACGCGTAGAGCCGGCCGTTGTCGCCCATGACGGGGTCCACCATGACCTTCGTCTCCGCCGTGCGGAACATCTCGATGAAATCGATGACGATGCCGATCTGCGCCGCCGAGCCGATGAAGCCCGTGGCGATGCCGTCAAAGGTGAGTCCGTTTTCCTTCCAGTTCTCCATGTACGGCCGCATCCGGTCCGTGCAGTCGTCGATGTAATGGGACGGAAAGCCCGTGTGCACCGACAGCAGCGCCGTGGGAAACGGGCAGGCCTGCACCTTCAGCGCGGAAATGAGCGGCAGCTCCACCGTGACCGAGCAGCGCCCGAAGCCGGTGATGTCATTGATCAGAGCGATCCGTTTCTGTCTTTCCATGGGGCCTTTCCGAGCCTCCCCTCCTTGTATTTGTCCTATTATAGCACACCGGCAAACCGCCTCTTCCCGCCTCGCGGAAATCCTGCCGCTCCCTCGGCAAAGGCCGCACGAAAAAAGACGCGGCCTCCGCCGCGTCTCTCTTTTTATTTATATTCTTTATTGTGTATTACGCAAAGGGCACCCACTGGCCGTTCTTCACTTCCAGCACGTCCATATCCATCTTCGGGTTCCGGTCCTGATCGAATTCGAACTTGCCCGTCACGCCCTCGAAGCCCTTCACGCCGGCCAGCGTGTCGCGGAGCTTCTTCCGGTCCGTGGTGGTGCCTGCCTCCTCGATGGCCCGGTGCATCATGTACACGCCGTCATAGGCCTGTGCGGCGAACTGATCCGGTTCATGGCCGTATTTTTCCTTGAAGGCCTTCCGGAAAGCCTGTGCCTTTTCGCTCTTCCGGTCCGGGTTCCACGGGGTCGCCACCAGCGTGCCGTCCGCCGCGGGGCCGGCCTGCTTGATGTATTCCGGGCTGTTGAAGCCGTTGTTGCCGATGATCGGCTGGTTCAGGCCCATTTCGCGGGCCTTCTTCACGATGAGGGAGCCTTCCTGATAGAAGCCCGCAATGGCGATCACGTCCGGATTGGCCGCCTGGATCTTCGTCAGCTGGGCGGAGAAGTCCGTGTCCTTATCCGCGAAGGATTCTGTCGCCACGATATCCACACCCATTTCGGGGAACAGCTTCTGGTAGATCCGGTTCTCGCTCACCAGCATATCGTTGTTGTGGGAGTACATGACTGCCACCGTCTTGAAGCCCAGCTTGTCGTGCGCCTTTTTGACCGTGATCGGAATGGCCAGCTTGCCCGGTACGGCATTGCGGAAAATGTAGTCCCCCACTTCTGTCACACCGTCTGCCGTGAGGGAGATGCCGAAGACCGTCACGCCCGCCTGCTGGGCGATCGGCCCGGCGGCAAAGAATTCACCGGTCGTCATGGGTCCGATGATGGCCAGCACCTTGTCCTGCTCCACAGCCTTCTTCACCGCGTTGATCGCCTCGGTCTTGACCAGCTTCGTATCATAGGTGATCATGTCCAGCTTGATCTTGGTGTTGGGATTGCTGTTGATCTCCTCCACCGCCATGTCCACCGCTTCCTTCTGGGAGATGCCGTACGCCGCGCCGGGGCCGGTGCAGGCCGTAATGAAGCCCACCTTCGCCTGCGGTCCCTCCTGACCGGTCTTCTGCTTCTCTTCTCCGCCGCAGCCTGCAAAGGCTCCTGCGATCATCACTGCGGCGCCGGCCGCTGCTGCCCATTTCATCCATGCGTTTTTCATTGGCTTCTCCTCTCAGAATTCCATAAAAAATCCCCTGTCTCCCTTTCGGGAAACAGGGGCGCTGTGCGCGGTACCACCCTATTTGTCACTCCGCCCTGCGGTACAATGCCGGAGGCCCGTATAAGAAAAGCCCCTGCCTCATCTCGAGACAGGGGCGACTTGCGCGGTACCACCCTATATTGTACTTACAGGAGTGTCTGTAACGGAGACCGGCCGTCCTCCCCTACTCGGATTTCAGGAAGGCTGCTCACGGGAGAGAATCGTCATTTCCCCTGCACCGGCTTTCACCACCCGCCGGCTCTCTGCTGCGTGAAGGAAATCACTTGTACCCGCTCACCGCATTTGTTTGCTTTGAGTTGATACTAATTCTACAGGAAATCCGAAAAAAGTCAAGCTCTTTTACAAGATTTTTTCATAACTCCATGCATCAGAGGAAACGTGCGCCGCCTGTCCCGCCATCCGGGGCGCTTTCTCCGGAGACGCACAAAAAAAGACGCAGCTCCAAGGCTAAGCTGCATCTTTTTTTAGTATAGTATCATACTTCAGACGAAATTGCGAATTTTTCGTCCCGCGGCGGGTTTATGTCCCGCCTGTGAATCGTCCTTCACCGATTAAGCGAAAGGAACCCACTTGCCGCCCTTGACTTCGAGGACTGCCAGATCCATCATCGGATCGCGGTGTTCGTCGAAGGAGAAGGTGCCGGTCGCGCCTTCGAAGTCCTTCATCTTCGCGAGGGTGTCGCGGAACTTCTTGCGGTCGGTGGTGGTGCCGGACTGTTCTACAGCGGCATGGATGGTGTACATCGCATCATAGGCCTGAGCGGCGAACTGATCCGGTTCATGGCCGTACTTGGCAACGAAGGCTTTGCGGAAGTTCTGTGCCTTTTCGGTCTGACGTTCCGGGTTCCACGGCGTAGCGACGAGGGTGCCGTCAGCTGCTTCGCCGGCCTGCTTGATGTATTCCGGGCTGTTGAAGCCGTTACCTGCAAGGATCGGCTGATTCAGACCCATTTCACGGGCCTTCTTCACGATGAGAGAGCCTTCCTGATAGAGGCCTGCAATGGCGATGACGTCCGGATTGGCTGCCTGGATCTGGGTGAGCTGTGCGGAGAAGTCCGTATCCTTATCGGCGAAGGTCACGTCAGCAACCACATCGAGGCCGAGCTTCTGGCAGGCATCGAGGTAATACTGATGTTCGCCCACCATCTGGTCATTGTTGTTGGAATACATGATGGCGATCTTCTTGTAGCCCAGCTTGTCGTGGGTCTTTTCCACGATCTGCGGAATGTTCATGGCACCGGGGATCGCGTTGCGGAAAATGTAGTCGCCGATATCGGTGATGCCGGGGCCGGTGGTGCCCGTGCCGAATGCCACGACGCCGGACTGCTGGGCGATCGGGCCTGCGGCCATCATTTCACCGGTGGTCATCGGGCCTTCGATGGCGAGGACCTTGTCCTGTTCGATGGCTTTCTTCATGGCATTGATGGCTTCATTCTTAACGAGCTTCGTATCGTAAGTGTAGAGATCGATCTTGACCTTCGTGTTCGGGTTGCTGTTGATTTCTTCCACAGCCAGATCGACGCCTTCCTTCATGGCTACGCCGTATGCGGCGCCGGGGCCGGTATAGGCCGTGATAAAGCCGATCTTTGCGCTGCTTCCGTCAGCCGGAGCTGCGTCTGCTTTCTTTTCTCCGCCACCGCAGCCTGCGAATGCGCCGGCCAGCATCAGTGCTGCCCCTGCGGCTGCCAGGGTTTTCATCCATTTTTTCTGCATTGTTTTTCCCTCTTTCTGTGAATGAGTACCTTATGAACATCCCGCCAATTCGTACAAAAACGCCCCTGTCCCTTTTCGGGGACAGGGGCGCTCTGCGCGGTACCACCCTGATTTTTTACTCGCGGCCTCTTTCGGATGATACAAAAAAAGCCTACCCTCAGTCCCTGACTGAAGATAGGGGCGCTCTCCGCGCGGTACCACCCTACATTATACTTGAGGCTCTGTTCATAACGGGAACGTGCCGCCTTTTCCTACTTGGTTCAGAAAAAGTGCTCGCGAGTGATATCTGTCCGCCGGGCCCCGCCGATTTGCACCTGTCATCGGCTCTCTGTAGAGGCTTGTCGGCTTACGCCTGTCTCGTTCATTGCATTTGTACGATTTTCTATTGGTCGATGCCTTTATTCTATCGCGCTGTTTTTTTCTTGTCAAGCGGGGGCTCCTCCCCGAAAAATCCGGACGCTCCTTCCGGGCCCGCCGCGGCGGTTCTCCCCTTTCTTCCTATTTTTTCCGGTTTACGATATAATGAAAATTAAAATCTTCATTTCCGCCGCAGAAAGGACGAGACTCTTGAATCAAACCGATACCGCCGTCATCATCATCAATCCCACTTCCGGACGGGAACGGGCGCCGCGCTATCTGCCCCTGCTGCAGGAGGTGCTGTCCCGGCGCTATGCCCATGTCATCACAAAGGAGACCGGCGGCGCCGGCGATGCCACCGCCTTTGCCCGCGAGGCGGCGGAGCACCGCTTCAATATCGTCTGCATGGGCGGCGACGGCACCATCAACGAGGTCATCAACGGCATGATGCAGGTGGAGAGTTCCTCCGTCTTTGCGTTCATTCCCTTCGGCACGGTGAATGATCTGGCCCGGGCGCTCCACATCCCCCGCTCGCCCCGGGGCGCCATCCGCATGCTGGAAACGGCGGAGGAAACGCGCATCGACGTGGGCCGGGTGAACGGCCGGTATTTCATCAATATCGTCGCCGCCGGGCTGATCCCCGAGGCGGTGAGCCAGGTCTCCATCAAGGAGAAAACGCTCTTCGGCTCGCTCGCCTATTTCATGAAGGGCATCCAGGCCCTGCCCCGGCAGAAATCCTATCCGTTCCTCATCGAGACGGAGGGCGGCACGGCCATCCGCATGAACTCGCCGCTCATGGCGGCCATGCTGACGGACTCCGCCGGCAGCTTCCGCAATCTGCTCCCTCCGGAGGACCGCAATAAGGGCGTCATCAAGCTGGCGCTGTTCCGCGAGCTGGACTGGCTCCGCCTGCTCCGGCAGGGACCGCTGCTGCTGGCCGGCCTGCAGATGGGCTCGGACCTCCTGTCAGTCATCAACGTGAAGAAGGCCCGCATCTCCCTCACGGACGGCTCCGAGCTCGGGACGAACGTGGACGGCGACCGGGGCCCGTCCTTCCCGCTGGATATCGAGATCCTGCCGGACCGCCTCCCCGTTTTCGTCCCGCTCCGCCGGAAGAATGAATCTCTCCACGCGCCGTATGCGCTGAAATTCATTCACGATCATTTCCAGCGCGCCATAGCGGAACGGGTCGCCGCGATCCAGACCATGGCCGACCTCCATGAGCCTCACAAGACATTCCCCGGAAATGAAACAAGAAAAACCATTTTTGATTATATGCTGGAATCCCGGAAAAAGGACGGGAACTGACCGGCCGCCGGACTCCGGTCCGGATTTTCAGACACACAAAA
>JFBN01307005.1_pt1 | contig 26678 bp, 30 predicted proteins | sample 768741 | NCBI WGS metagenome assembly JFBN01 (sample SAMN01983846, study PRJNA193217) | chicken gut metagenome | biome: terrestrial biome; isolation source: ceca of Broiler chicken | host: Gallus gallus | place: United Kingdom: England | collected 2010-09-07
CGTTCTTCCACTATTGCATTAAAAACTATATCTGGAATATTTAAAATTCTATCACTATTTTTAGTCTTTAAAGGTATTTCCTGTTTTGTATAAGTTTTCAATTTAAATTCTTTTTTATTAGAATTCGAAACTACCCCTAATTGTCTACAAACATGTAATTTTTTATTTACAAAATCCACATCAGAATATTTTAAACCATTTATTTCTTGTTTTCTAAGCCCCATAATAACAGCAAATAAAACCTGTAAATATATGGGCGTTTCTTTGCTCTTTTCAACCAAAGTAAACACTTGCTCATCATTTAAAACCTTAGTTGTGTCAATTTTCAAAAATCCATATTTTCCATAATCAACATTTTTAGATAAATAAATATTTTCTGATGGATCAGAACTAATTAAATCATTTTTCCTTGCAAATTGTAAAGCACCTTTTAATACTACTCTAAGCAATCTCGCAACAGACTTATGCTTTTCAGCTACTTTATCATAAATGGATTTTATATTATCAGTATTTATTTGACATAAATTAATATTTTTAAAAAATACATCTAAATAATTATAAACAATATTCTTATAAGACATATAACTATTATAAGTTATTTTAGGTTTCATAATGTTTTCAAGCCAATAATCAAAAAAATCAATAGCTTTAATTTTATTTTCCACAACATAAGTATGAGTTTCAAGTTGTAAAATTACCTTATTTCTCTCTTTATTAGCCTCGCTTTTTAAATCAAAACCACTGTGTTGCTTTATTGTAACAGTATCATCTGAAAAAAATAATTTAACTCTAAATCCATATTTATCTTTTATATTAGTAACAGAATAAACAACATAATTCACATAAGTTTTATACAATAATTTTTCAAGCATTAGCATTTACATCAAATAAATTGTTCATGAATAACAATATTTTTTCATCGTCATCCATAACTTCACAATAATATTTAAAAGTAGTATGAATAGATTGATGGCCTAAAAAAGCTGATATCTTTGCAAGATTTTCGCCAACATTAATTGAAGAATTTTCCAATAATATTGTTGCACACATATGTCTTAAAGCATGAACAGTTATATGAGGTAAACTCAAATCATTACATACTTTTTTTATATGTGCATTTAATGAAGTTAATGAATGTGGTCTTCCATCAACACCACAGCTAACATAATCATTATCAACATATTTTTCTTGAAATATTTGTTTATTAATATTTACTAATTCACTACGTTTAGATAACTCTTCTAAAACTAAGTTAGGTACTCTAATTGTTCTAAAACTATTTGAAGTTTTCGGATAATGTTCCACCAAACGATTTTCAATAACTTTAGACGAACCTTTTATTCGTTTTCCACTTTTAACCAATTGTCTTTCAATTCTCAAAGTTTTATTCTGTAAATCAAAATCGCTAAATTTTAATGCTAATATTTCACCTTTTCTTAAACCGCAAAATAAAGCTAATAATATTTCTAAATACCAATTAGATTCACTCTCTACCTTCAAAAATTTCATTAATTGTTTAGTATTTAATATTTTTATTTTAGGTTTTATCCTTGGATAAGTTTTAGTATCTAAAGCAATATTTTTAGTTACTATTTTTTTCTTTACAGCAAATTTAAAAGCCATAATTAAAATACTACGAACACCTTGTGCCCCATAATCCACCATTTTTGAAATTTTTAAAAGAAGCTCATCCAAATATGAAGTTGTTACCAAACTTAATTTCACATCGTAGTCAATATTAGAAAATATTAAATTATAAATCATATATGCAGAAACAATCTCCGTAGAAAATTCTACTTTTGAAGAATAAATTTCTTCAAACCAATAAGTTAAGTAATTTTTAAAAGTTATATCCTTATCTATTTCTTTTTTTTGACTTTTCAACTGTTCCTTAAATTCCCTTTCATGTTCATAATAAGCAATATCAGATTCTTCCTCAGTTTTATAACCTTTTTTCTTTTTATAAATTGTTTCACCATTTGGTCCAACAACTTTATATCTATGACACCATGAAGAATATTCATAAAAAGATATACCGTTTTTTCCTTTATAAATTTTACCTCTACTCATAAATTCACCCTATTCTAAATCATTTAACCAATTATCAAAAGATTTCTTAGGAATTTTGTAAAGCTTACCTATCTTTAAAACTTTAAAAGGTTTTTGCGTTTTAAAGATTGCATGTATCCAACTATACGCCGTACTTCTACCTAATCCCAACATCTTTTGAATGTCTACAACGTCATAGAACAATAAATTACTATTCATGTGATCACACCATAAAAATAACAATTATTCATAAAATAAACAAAGGTGCAAACTCATTGTTTTGCACCTTTGACATTCTTAAAATGCTGTATTGAATATTTAAAATAAGGCTTCTCGTCAAATATTTTATTTATATTAACATCATAATCTGAACATTTATTAATAAAAGATATAACTTTATTTAATGCTTTTACTTCATTTTTTTCTCTAACTATCATTTTAATTTGTTGTACCTTTTCCACAACGACTAAATATTCTTTCATCACATACCTCCTAAACTCAAAGAAATAACAATGGCTTTATTTATTTCTTTAATTTTTTTATCTGATAACTTACATACAAAAAGTTTTAATCTACTTTTATCAATAGCACGTATTTGTTCTAATAAAACATTAGAAGAATATTTAATAAAATTATTCGGCTTTAAATAAACATGTGTTGGCAAATTAAGAATTTTAGAAGTAATTGGAGCTACAATAGTTGTCGGACTATATCTGTTTCCGACGTTATTTTGAATTATAACAACTGGTCTTGTTCCACCTTGTTCACTTCCCTTGACAGGATCTAAATTAGCATAATATATTTCACCTTTTTTCATTAACATTCCCCTTTCAAAAACATCACAAATAAAATATGTAAAAAAAAACAATAAGAATAATAAAATCCTATTGTTTGTAAATAATCATAATTAAAATTTTCCTCCTCGCCCTAATTAGGGATTTATCAAACGACTAATTGCTAATTAGTTCCATAGGAATTTCACCTCAACTGTGGTTCTCACAGAGCCGTTCCGATTGATTGAGTCTATCGCTAAACGGAAGTATCATTATACTTTTAATTTGTCATCGCAAAATTAAGAGCAACTTAATTTTTATAACCAAATATTTATCGCTAACTATTTAATATAGATTACTGCGTATTTGTTAACGTGCTATAATTAAAAGAACGTATTTGATAAATGCTATTTGATTATCAAAGAACAAACTTATTTCTAAAAAAGAAACAAGTAAAAGGAACTTATCCTTCCAATTGTTTCCTAAATAAAGAGTGATTTAACAGACACAAATTTTATTTTTTTAATATTTTTTTCAAGTTTTCTAACGCTCGTTTTAAAACAATATGAACAGATTGTTGTGTAGCATTCTCTTCTTCAGCTATTTCTCTCTCGGTTTTCTCTTGAAAATAATATTTTTTAATCCTTCTTTTTTGTACATTGGGCAATTTATCTATTGCTTTTTTTAGCTCTTCAAAAGCACATTTATTAATAACCTCATCTTCTAAACTTATGGACTTATTAATAGCACGACTATTTAAATTATTTTCAAATATTTCAGAATGTTCAATATGGTTATCATATTCATTCATTTCTGATAAATCTTCTAACTCAAATTTATCTAAAGCATTAAAAATCTCTTCACTTATTTCTACCTTTTGAATAATTCCACGACTATCTTTAAAAGACACTATATAAACCTTACAAACATTATCTATTTCAAGTCTATACGGATTATCCTTATACCTTCTTCTTTTAGGTCTTTGCAACTTTTATACCTCCTATCAACTAACTTTTTTCGTAAATTGATAGGAGGAGATCTAATTTTTAGATATAAAAAAAAACGCAAGAACAGAACAAAATCTGAACTTGCATCATGAAAAAAACAGTAATAGTCCCTTTTTATTCCAAAGAGACTATACTGCATAAATAAATTCTCCCCGAAATATTGGGGTATATTATATATTTTAAATTACAAACATATTATACTTTTGCACTAAATATATAATTGTTTGATTAAACGTTAACAAAGTATAACCAACAATGACACTTTTTTAAATTAGAACAATAAACTTATAATTATAAACATTTTTTGTAAACAAATAACCTATTATATGATATAATCTAAAATTACATCAACAATCAAAACAAACTTAAATCATTATTATAAAAAACTAATAAAAATAAAAATAAAAATAAATTATAAATTATAAATTATTAATAATTAATAATTAATAATTAATAATTAAGAACACCCAAAAATAAACACTTTAAATTAATTTAACAATACAATCTTTTAATCATTTCATATAAAAAATACCAGGAAACAAAATTCATGGTATTTTTTTATTAAATTTTTAAAATCATTTTCCCTTTAACTTGATTTAAAGAAATTGTACCAAAGTTTCTTCCATCATAAGAATAAGGACGATTATCTCCTAAAACAAGTATTTTGTTGTTTTCAACAGTAACACTAAAATCATCTGTAAAATTTCTTTCAAACGGTTCCTTAATTTTTTTATTGTCAATAAACAACTTATTTTTATTAAATTCAACTTTATCTCCAGGTAATCCTATAATTCGTTTAACATACAATTTGTTATCCACTTTAACTATAACTATATCAAAATAATTAAGTTTAATATTATTCTTTTTATATAAAACAATATCATTATTATGCAAATTAGGTTTCATAGAATTACCATCAACTTTAAAAAGGCCAAAGGAAAAACAAAAATATAAAACAATTGCTAAAAATATTAAATATATTATTAATGAAATTTTTTTATTTTTTATAAATGCAATATGGCATCACATTCTTGAGCTAATTGTTCATTATGAGTTACCATAATTATAGTTTTTCCTTGTTTATTTAACTGTTTTAAAATACTCATAACTTTTCTTGCATTAGAATTGTCTAAATTTCCAGTTGGTTCATCAGCTAAAATAATATCTCCTTTTTTTAACATAATACGAGCCAAAGCTACTCTTTGCTGCTCACCTCCAGATAAAGTATAAACCTTCTTATTATTATAAGATGCCAAACCTACTTTGTCTAAAGCTTCTGATACTTTTTCTTTTTTTTCTTTCAACGGAATTTTTTCATATTCCAAAGCCAAAAGCAAATTATACTCAACACTTTCATCATCTATTAAAGCATAATTTTGAAATAAATAGTTTATATTGTTACGGATATATTCATTTACTTGTTTTTCTTTTAACATAGCAACATCTTTTCCGTTAAACAATACTTCTCCAGTATAATCAAAATCTAATAAACCAATTATATTTAATAAAGTACTTTTACCACAACCACTTTTTCCAACAATAGCCACAAATTCACCATTATTTATTTTATAAGATAAATCTGTGAATATAATCTTTTCACCAAAAGATTTACTTACTTTCTTTAATTCAATCATTTGCTCCTCCTTTTAAATCAATATAAACTTTATTAAACTTATATTTCTGAATTACAAATATAGATATTAAACAATCAATTATCAAAAACAACGATACAGATATAATAAACAAAATAATATTAAGTAAATTTAAAATTAAAAGAATAAAGAAAGATATAACTAAGGCAATAACAGTATACAAAATATTTCTCTTCATTATTGGTTCAAAAATTTTAAATTTATCAAATCCTAACAAATATTTCACTACAACAGACTGTTGTTCACTTTTAACATATAATGAAAATACTTCAATAGAAATTATAAAGTAAACCAAAACAATCAAAGCAACTCCTAAACACACTACTAACATTATTAACCTTGCACGTTGAATTTCGTCATTAAAATAATCTTTAAATGACATAAAATTACTTTGGCCAATCAAATTACTCAAACCAGCTTTTTTTACATCATCTAATACATAATCTAAAGTATTACTATTAACTTTTATTTTTAACCCCGTTGTTAATGAATTGCCAAATACGCTAATTCCTCTAGAACTTTCAATATAGGATAATTTTATTGAATCATCAACAACACGTAATCTAGGATTTTTAACATATTTAACACTTAAATCTAGTCTATACGAATTAAAAGATTGATCATCATATAAATACGCTTTAAATTCAAGAGGTATATTATATTTTTCATAATCTTTTTTAGAATCTTCTAAATAATACTTTTTAAATTTTGGAACGATATTTTTTTCGCTTTTAGCAAACAAGAAAAATACTCCATCAATATTATCAATATCTACCAATTGACCATTTAAATTATATATTTTTATATTCTCTTTTTTTAAATAATTTCTATCAACAGAAGCATAATCAAAATATTTACCTTCACTTTCCCATTTTTTTATTCTTCTTTCTTCATCAGGTTTTACTTTTACATAATTACTAAATTGAGAATAAAATGTGGATAGCCTTTTATCATTATATATAATGTTATATAAATTAGCTTGTTTATCATAATCATATATTTCAGGTGAATCAGCATTAAAATCTTTTATAATTCCATAATCCAATAACTCTTTAGAATTATTATAAACTTTTAACGATGAATTTAAAGATGAAATAGAATTTCCTAATAAAGAAATGCCAACAATCATCATTATAGTCATTAAAAGCTTTAATTTAGCACTTGTTTTGCCAATCTTTATTGCAACATTTTGTTTTTTTATAATATTAGAAGTGCGATAACTTTTTAAAATAAGATTAACACAAAGCATATTCAAAAAATAAGTAATTAACAATAACAAACATGTAATAATCAGCAAGAATAAGAACTGTAAAAGATTCATATTACTTGCTAAAATCAATGCTAAAATTAAAATAATAATTGAAAAAATAATATATATTTTTAGTTTATTTTTTATCATAATATTAGAAATTTTTATTTTGTCAAAACCTAACAACTTCATACAACCAATTTTTTTAGAATTATAATAAGTATCATAAATTTCAAAAACAAAATAAAATATCATTATAAATATAATACTAAATACCAACAATATAAATGTTTCGGTTTGCAAATCTGTAATTGATAAGCTGGTAGATATATCTTTACCAACAATTTTTTTTATTTGATTACTAAAATTAACAAAATCATCGTAATTCTTGTAATAAACCAAATATTCACCATAATAATTTCCTTTTTCATTTATTAATGTCGAAAAAGTATAAAAATTATATTTGTCATTTTCCAAAAAATCTTTTATTAAAAAAACTTGTTTACTATCTTGATGATTATATGTAGAAATAAAAGAATCATCTGTTATTTTTTTATTTAATGACACAACTTTAAATTTTTTACTAATAATTTTTTTTATTTTGTTAATATTATCTAAAGAAACATAAACATTTTTTATAGAACCATCTTTACCAGAAATGTTTGATTTAGCTAAAACAACTTTATTATCTTGTGCTAATTTTGCCACTTCTTTCATAGATTTATCATTAATAACGATATCATCGCTATAATTAATTCTAATGGAATCTCTACTATATCCAAAAAAGTTCAAATATTGACTCGATTGAGAAAAATTTAGAAAAAGAATAGAAATAATTATTGCTACCAATATACATAAAATAGGTATTATTCTAGTTACATATTTCAAAAAAACCACCTCTTACAACAAAAAGTGGAGAATAAGAAATTCTCCACGACATTATTCTTACTCTCTCCAGTAGCCTCTGACTTCAGCATAATCATCAAACAAACTTCCATAATCTCTATGCGTTATAGAACGAGTTGATTTCTTTGCCCAGTCAGAATAAGTACCCCCAGCTCCAGATCTAGCATAAACTTGTTTCTGGTAATTGTAGGCAGCTGGAGCACCGTTAGACATTGTGCCTTCAATCCAATTTCCTTGTAAAGATGTACCAGCAGCAGTATCCATATGGAAAACGTTATTAGGTCCCAAGTTATAGCCAGCTAATGCTGTTGCTAAACCAGAAACTGTTACGACAACTGCAAATGCAAGAGTAGTCACATACTTTTTCATTGTACTCACCTCCTTGTCTTTTTAGATTTCTATTATAAAAATAATAGACAAATTAAGGAGATGTAATGGTTGCAAATATAACCAGTAACAACAACAAGAAGAACAACAATCACATCATAATGCAATATTAATTAATAAAATATTACAATTAAATAATAACATAACGCAAGAAATTAAAACAAATATTTGCTCGAAAAAACAGTAACTGTGCTTAAACGCTTTTTATTTTAACAATTTGTTTATAATACAAGCGTTCGAGCAAAAAAACATAGCATTCGAACAAAATAAATAAAATGTTTGTTATTTTTTATCATCCTTATTATTTTTTTATAGCACACTCTTAAATATTTTAAAGTAAATAAAAACAAATAACAAAATCCAAAAATATTTTAGCACAATTAGAACCAAAAATCAATTGGTAAATTTTGCACCACTAGAATAATAAATAGGTGGTCATATGACATATTTTTCTAAAAAAATTCGTGATACAAGAATAGACAATGATTCAACACAAGAACAGATGGCAAACATCTTAGGAATAGCAAGAAGCAGATATAAAAATTATGAAATTGAAAGAAATATGATGCCATTATTTATAATTGTTAAGTTTGCAAATCATTTTAATTTAAGCTTAGATTTTTTATTTAATCTATCAAATAAAAAATATTGTAATTCTAATATAAATTATAATAATGACCTTTCAGCTAAATTAATTAAGCAAATAAGACAAGAGAAAAATCTTTCACAAGAAAAATTTGGAAAAATACTTGGATTACCACAACGCACATATTCAAGTTATGAAAACAACGAAAGAACATTAACCATAGAAATACTACTCAAAATAGCAAAAATCACGCATTATTCCCTTGATTACCTCACAGGGCGAGTAAACAATTAAAAAATATAATTTAGAAAGTTAAAAATCTAATATAAAAAAACGCAAAAAGTAAAACAAACTATAAATTTTACTTTTTGCGTTTTTATGTTATTCCATAACCATATATATCTTTACTATTTATTTTATAATTTCTTTCTTTAACTTGATCACCAGAATTTCCCTCAATTGTATAAACCATATTGTTTTCAACTTTCTCAACAATTCCAACATGGTCTGCTCGGCCATCTTGTTGCCAATCAAAGAAAATAATATCTCCAGACTTTGGAATATATCCCCTATCTCGCCATCTAGACATAGATTTAAACCAAGGCACACCTTGATTTGTACATGAAGAAAACCTAGGAACAATTACATTTAAATTACCAGATTGATTAGCTACCCAGCTTACAAATATCGCACACCACTCTACTCTCTGTTGAAATCCATACCATGACCAAAATTTTTGCCCACCTTTATTTCCAATTTCATTCTTTGCAATTTGAACCATATCGCTATTTCCTAATGATTTTCCAAAAATTACATTTTTCCATAAAGATTTGTATTTTTCGTTTGTTAGCTCATAAAACTGTTTCTTTTGATCAATATTAAACATATTTAAATTCATAATTTCTTCAGGTGATTTACCATCTATCCTAATCGTAAGCATTTTTATAGCTCTTCCATCTTCAGACTGTCTATCACTAATAGATGATGTAATAACGTTCATCTCCCAAAAAATGGACTTTAAAATTTCAACCTTATTATCATCCATTGTAACAACTTCCGTTGCAACTTGTCCATTAGCTACTTTTACTGCATAAATTGAAAGTACATCTTCCCACGAAGCCATATTGGAAACAATTTCATAATCATCGTGAGGAGTTGTATTTTGAATTTCTAATATTTTATTATTTAAATCTATTTTTATTTCTTCAACAACTTGACTTATAGTTTTCTCATTATTCATATTCTCACTTGAAAAGAAAATACCAAATACTGAATTAAGCAATATAGCAATTAAAGTTATAACTAAAATTATTACAACAGCAATAACTCCAAATATTCCAAGAGGAACTATCATATTTTTCAATTTAAGAACATTAGCTTTTAAAACACTATAAAACCTAGATTTTTTTTGTAAGTTTTTCTTTTTAGATTTAGTATTCTTTAAAGATAATAGTTTTTGTTTTACATATCCTTTTGCCTTATTAGGATTACTTTTAGATTTACTTTTAAAGCTAAATTTGTTTTTCAATTTATTAGATTTAGAGTTTACTTGAGTATTATTAATTTCTTCTTTTAATTGATTTAATCGTTTTTTTTGTTTCTTAGCTAAGCTTTTAGATTGATATTTAAATACAGGTTTTATTGTATCCTTTATATACCCAATACTTTGTTCATTAACATTCTCATCGGTATATTCACTTTTTTCCTTAACATATTCTAATGCTTCCTTAGTCTTCTCGGCAACAATAAGACCTTTATCCAATAATTTTATTTTTTTTTTAGGTTTCTCTTTTATATCAGACATCTAAGACTTCACTCGGTTTAGTTGTCATTAATTTATAAAGCTTTGTATTCTTAGGGAAATCATTTTCAAAAGGAACTAAAATGCTACCAATTCTAATAAGGCCATGTCCTGCAGCCACATTAGTAATATAACTCATTTGAAGTTCAGAAATATTTAATAATTTGGCTAATTCAACTCTGTCTGTTGCGGCTTGATTAAGCATAACAATAAATTCAGAATTTGCAAGCATCGTTCTTGCAGTATGACTTTGTAATAAATCATCGACATTCTGTGTTATCCCAGTCGCACATGCTCCATATTTTCTAACACGTTTCCATAAAGTAAACAAGAAATTTGCCGAATACTCATGTTGAAATAACAAATATATTTCATCAATAAAAATATAAGTAGTTCTGCCTTTAGACCTATTTTTTGTTATTCTATTTAAAATACTATCTAATATAACTAACATTCCAAGTGATTGAAGTTGTTTACCCAAGTCTAAAATATCATAACAAATTAATCTATTATTTGTATCTACATTAGTCTGTTTAGCAAAAGTATTCAAACTACCATTAGTAAATAATTCAATAGCAAGAGCTATACTCTTTGCTTCGGGTTCAGTTTGTTTCATTAACTCATCATGAAAATCTTGTAATGTTGGTGGTGTACCTTGATAATTTCCCTGCTGATAAAACCTATAAACATTTGCCGTACATCTATCAATTATTGATTTTGCTTGTGGATTTAAATTGTTTTTTCCAATCAATTGCTCACAAAGTGATAATAAGAATTCAGACTTTAAAATAACTGGATTTGCTCCATCACCATAATCTTTATTAAGATCCATCGCATTTATATGATTATTACTTGTTGATGATATTTTTATAACCTCACCATGTAAAGCATTTACTAAATTACCATATTCCCTTTCAGGATCTATTATAATTATATCAGCATTTGGATTTTTAAGCATAGTGTTAACAATTTCATTTTTGGCTACAAAAGATTTACCACTACCTGGAACACCTAAAATAAATGAATTTCCATTTAGTAAACTACCTCTATCAGCTAATATCATATTTTTACTAATCACATTTTGACCGTAATATACACCATGAGGATGGTTAATTTCCTGCACTCTAAATGGCATAAAAACAGCAAGTGATTCTGTAGTTAAAGTTCTTAATGAATCTATTTTTTTAACACCGTAAGGAATTACAGTATTAAGTCCATCCATTTGTTGCCACTTTAATACTGCCAGCTGACATAAATGTTTTCTAGCGGTTGCAAGTAAAGCTTCGGTATCATTATCTAACTCTTTTTTACTATTTGCCGTATGCACAAAAGTTAAAGTGGATAAAAACATTCTTTGATCTCTAGTTGTTAAATCCTCTAAAAATTCTTTACTTTCTTTTCTTTGAAGTTCTAAATCATAAGGAATAACTGCACTAAAATTGTTTTTATCATTTTGTCTTCGTTGCCAATTTGTAATATTGCTTTCAACCCCAAGTCTTCTGTTTTCTACCTCACGAATTGCTTCATCCAAAGGAATTGGTAAAACATCTATGCTCATCATCATATTTTTATTTATATCAGTAAGTTCTGATACCATCGAATCTTTAATAAATGAAGCATATTCTTTTAAAAACAAAACTCTACCATATTTATTACCAAACATAAAATAATCCTTTTCAAAACTAAAACTATCTGGACATATATAATCTTTAAAACTATGCCCTTTTTTCATGTTAGATAATACATCAAAACTAAAGTAATTCTCTTCGCCAATTCTAAAAAAATCATAAAATACTTTTAATCTATTAACAGAATTCATTCTAATACATTTAGAACCTAATTCAGCTAAACGATTAGATAACTCCACTTCAATTCTATTAAAATAATTTCTTGCCTCTTCTAAACTATTTTTATTTACAGTAATTGTTATATATTTTTCTTGAACAATATTATTAAAGTCAGATACTTTATTTTTAAGCATATCATTATACTCTCTTCGATATTCATCAAGACTATCATTAACATAATCAAATAACATATTCTTTTCAAAATCTTGTTTGTTAATATAATGATTATTTATTGTAATTTTTGTTATCGCACTAGTATCAAATCCATTTAAAACTTCACTATATTTTAAAAACATTGCTTCTTTATCATTTTTAGAAGCAACGGCATAATTTACATCAGTAAACTTATAAGATACAGAATACTTATTTTCTCCAACTAAAAAAATTCCATCTTCAAACATTTTTTGAACTGGAATAACATCTTGAACTCCTTTAGATACAATATATTTTTCATGTTCATTGTTTTTTATTTTTTTGAATAGATTCATCTGATTTCTCCCTTCTATTTAATAACTCATAATAATAATTTGTTGGTTTAAAAGTTAATTGCTTAGGAACTAATAGCTCAGATCTAATCCATGCTAAAACAAACTTTTCAGCTGACATTCCATTATAATTAAAGAAGCCAAGAAAAGCAAAAGGAAAAGCTCCAAGCATACATATCCATGAACTAATTTCTGTCCCCACTAAATTGTTAAATAATATATATAAAAATAAAGCTACAACACAAGCAAATAAAGAAAAAACAAATTGCCTAACAGTCAAACCAAAATAAATATTTTCTTTATAATTTCTTATCTCTTTATTTATTTTAACTTCCATAAGAAACACCTACCTTTCAACATTTTTATTATTTTTTTTTTGCAACACTTCACTAAGTACATCAATTAAATCAGGATAGCTTAACTTGGCAAGTTCAATTGCTCCGTTTAATCTTCGTAATCTTTGTTCTAAATAATAATTACTTTTATTAGCTCGTTTACAAAAATGAGAATAACTTTCTTTAATTTTATTAATTTCTGATTCATCTAACAAAACACGTACACCATATTCAAGTAAGTAATAAAATGACTCTATTACAGTGCCTTTATTCTTTTTTAACATTTCTTTATCCATTATAATACCTTTCCTTCCATAACATCTATTTATAATCCCATCATTTCTTTTATTATTCTATCTGCTAATTTAACAGTTCCAACAAGTACAAGCATATTAAAAATAAGTTCACCAACATAGCTCCATACTTGTGTGATAGGACTAGCCGTCGTATCAACTACAGGTGGAGCAGAAGCAAATAGCGAAAAAATAATACATGCAAGAACAATAATTGCTCCTTCCAAACAAACACCAACATAACTCTTCAAGAAGTTCTGCCCAATACTTTGTGTTGGTTCACCGGCAAAACAGGAAAGAGGAATAGGAGCAATAGCCGTATAAATATATATTTTAAAGAATCTTGCATATACAGTTAAAATCATAATAAAAGATAAAACTAAAATTACCAATCCGGCTATCAATGTAATTGCCCAAAGTGGTATAGATTCAAAGAACCCCATATTTTCTATTGTAGATATAAGATCTTGTGGTAAACTGCTTTTACTTGAAAACAGAACGTCAGATGTACTCATAATTTTATCAATAACTCCTTGAACAATATCAAATATAGCAAGCATTAATTTTAATCCGTAAGTCACTATTCCTTTAGATATTACAAATCTAATAAAAAGTCTAAACATGTGTTCTGGTCTTTTTACTTCTTCATAAGTATTACAAGTTTTTATAACTCCAACTAAAAAAAATAGAACTAATAAACCATAGCCTATTCCTTGCATAGCAGTATAAATATTATTGATTACATCCCATATTCCGCCACCTTTAAAAGTTTGAGGCGACTCTGTAATTAACTTCCAAATAGTTGCAAGATTATCATTCCAGGTATCAAGAACATTCTGAAGGTTTTGAACAATCCAGTTATCAGACATTTATTATTCTCCTACTTTAAAATAATATCTAAAATTGGTTGTATAAAAACCATTATAATTCCCCCACCAACAGACAAAAAGCCATCAGTTCTTTGTGTCGCATCATGACTACGAATTGAAATTCCAATTTGCATAACACCAAAACCTGTAAAAATAACACCTATTGCCCTAACAAAACTAAATATAAAGTTTGTCAAATTATCTACAACAGTAATCGGATCATCTGCTGCAAACACAGAACCTCTCGTCCAAAACATCAATGAAATAGCAAACGTAATAAACTTATATAAACTTAAAAATTTATTTTTTCTCACTTTTCTCACCTTCTTTATTTCTATTTATATAATCATCAATTTCTTCAGATGAAATCACTGTATAATTTGATTCATTATCCATGCTAATACTTTCATTTTCTTCGCTATTATTTTCATCAAAACTTATAACTATCGAAGCAACTTCATTGTCAGTTTTTCCATGCACATATATACCACCTTCTCCATCAGCAGAAAATTTAATATTAGGGTGCTTTAAAATATTATATTTATTATCTTTAACTGGTCTTTCGCCTCTTATAAAAAGCAAAGCATAATTATTATCAAGCATTCTTACCTCATCAGGTGTCATAAGTTCTCTGCCACTTAATTGATAATTAGTAGAATAATTACCAGACCTGCCAGATGTCTTTCCATGGGTATCTAAATCTATTGTTTCTTTTCCAAGAAGTTCACTAATATATTTATGTGTAGATTGCTCATTCCCACCTAAATAAAGTAACTCATCACAATTACCAACAATAGATTCCCATTGCTTTTCAAATAAAGCTTTTAATTGAGCTAAATTCTGTAATATGATTGAAACTGACACATTCCTACTTCTCATAGTAGACAATATTTTTTCAAAATCATCTGGTAAACTTACATTGGCAAATTCATCCATTACAAAGTGAACATGCATAGGTAAACTTCCACCATATTTATTATCTGCTAAGAAAAAAAGCTGTTGGAACAGCTGAGTATATAAAATACTTACTAAAAAATTAAAAGAAGTATCATTATCTGGAATTAAAGCAAATAAAGCAACTTTCTTTTCACCTAGTGAAGATAAATCTAATTCATCTACCATAGTTAAAGAAGCCATACTTTCAAGATTAAATTTTTCAAGTCTACTTGCCAACGTTATTTGTATCGACTTCAACGTTTTACCAGAACCTGAACGATAATTTTTATAATATTTAACAGCTATATGATTCGGATATTCTTCTTCTAATTTTTCAAACAAAATATCTAACGGACTTAAATACATATCATCATCCTCTTTTACTTCACCTGCTCTAAGCATTTCAAGAACCATGCTAAAGTTTTGTTCATCTTCTGGAGCTTCATATTTTAGATAAAAAATTAATGCAAGTAATAACATGCTCGCTGCAGTATCCCAAAATGGATCATTAGTAGAAGAAGCTTTTGGAGTTGTAGCTTTAAACAAATTGGTAACTAATTTTTGAACATCATTATCATCTCTAAGATATACAAAAGGATTATAACAATGACTTTTATCCATATTTATTAAATCTAAAACCTTTACCTCATAACCAAATTTTTCTAAAAGATTTCCTGTATCTCTCAAAAGCTCACCTTTAGGATCTAAAACAACATATGAACAATTACATTGCATTATATTAGGTTTACAATAAAATCTAGTTTTCCCTGCACCACTTCCGCCAATAACTAAAGTATTCAAATTTCTACGATGTATTCTTCCATCTAATCCAATACAAACATTATTTGTTAATATTTTGTTATTCAAATCAGGATTTTGCTTATATTTTTTATTTATACTTCTCGCATTACCCCACTTTGCCGAACCATATTCTACCTTTCTTCTATAGTTCTTCTTTGATGACAAAATAATTCCATAGACAATTACATATACACAAAGACATACTGCAATCGTTTTAAAAGTGCTTTCACACAACACTATTTTAAATGGATTACTTAAAATGTTTGAAAAATTATTTACTATTCCTACTAATCCATGATTAGATATAGGTGCGATTAATAATGCAAACCATAAAACAAATACAAACCCAAACAAGAATAACAAAAGCTGTTCTTTATAACTATTGTTCATAACAATTACCTAGAATATCCTCGGCTTCTATTAATAGTAACTCTTTGCAAATACTCATCAATGCCTTCATTAATTTTGTTTACAATATTTTTTATTTCAACTAAATCTTTTCGGGCTTCTATACTAGAATTATTTATAAATGTCTTTGGAAGTTCATCAAAAGAATATGAAGACACATCTAAATCATGAATTTTGCATAAAATATAAGCAATTGATGTAACTTTAAAATTATCCATTTCTTTATCATAACTTGAAGTATATTCCAATCTTGCAAGTTCAAATGCTAATGATTTAAAAATCATATTATAGTCCATTCCCCTTCGAATATAAATAATATTCTTATTATCACCAACTGTTTCATGACTAGCATTTAAATTAGAATCATCAAAGCCATCAACAGCTTTTATTTCCGCTAAATTATTATGCAAAAAAGCTTTTAATAGCGTTCTGTTATCATATTTTGTTTTTTTGTTTTTAGCATTTGTTTGGGAAATATCATACATTTCTTTAGAATGATAATCCATAATCTCTTTTTCACCATCAAAAACTGGTTCTAAAATATATATCGGTTTTGCCTTTTTTGATATCTTAATACTTTCTCTCTCCCAAGCTAAACTATCTTTTATAAGAGTTGCCTTAGGCATTTGTGATGCTATTAAAATGGCATTTGCTGTAGAATACTTATAAAACTTTGCTTGAACATCTAAAAAATCTTTAAATGATATAGATTTGTTCTGCAAATTTATTATTGCCTCATTTATTATTTTATATAATTCGTTATTATCTTTCATTGCTAGATTTCTCCTTATCTAATAAATTTTCTTCTTTTTTATTTACAAGTGATTCTTTTATTTTCCTTAATTTTTTTCTAACAGACTCTTTCTTTTTAGTACCAATTTCTGAGCTTTTTTTGTTCTTCAAGGAAGGTTCGGACTGATTTTTTTTTACTTTGTTTTCAGACTTGTTTTTAGATTGATTGGAAAATAAATCTTTCATTATTTCCTCATCACTTTTATCTTTGTTTTTATTTTTTGAAGGCTTTGACAATATATCATCCACAATATCATCATCTTTAGTTCTAACATTTTTACCATGAGTTTTCTTATTATAATCTTTAGGACTATCGTTTTCATGCTCTACAGTTGTCTCTTTATAAGTTGAAAATTTATATCTATTTATTATGCGATTAATTCTTGCAGCGTCTTCGGCCCTTACCATAAAATCAATCATTCCATCTTTGTCTTGATGTTTTTTATCAATTAATAAAGCATATAATATTCCATATCTTTTAGCAACTTGTTGAAAAAATTTTAATTCTTCTTTTCTTACCGAAAACACTTTTAAAGGTCTACCTGACTTTAGTAATTTTTCAAGTTTAGTTTTTCCTTTAGTCTGTTTCTTCCCACGATAAATAGCATAAAGTAAAGCAGCAATATTTTTTGCTGCCACTCCTGTTAATCTCAAAGTAACTTCTGTTCCTTGCAAGCTCATTCTTACAACCGATTCAGCTGCCTCTCCTGAATTCATTTCTATCAACTTCCTTTCTATTTTCTTCATCTTGTTTTTTTATGTTATTTTCAATCATTGATTTTCTTTTTTCAATTTCGTAAAGTAGCTTAACCTCTCTACGTAAATCATTTATTTCTTTACTTAATCGACTATTTTCAAGTTGATATGTTACCAAATCTTCTTTACTAGTAGTCTTCTTTATCTTATAATTTAACTTCTCTTTTCTATCTAATAAAGTATCTAGTTGCTTTTCTTTCTTTGTTTTAAATTTAATAAAATCTACATCAGTAATTATATTATTATTTCCAAGTAATTCCGTTTGTTTCATTAGATTATCAAACTCTTTTAAATCAGATCTAATTTCTGGAATTAATTTATAATTTAAATTCTTTTTAGGAAACACTTCAAGCAAATAACAATAATACATAAATAATCCGTAAATTCCTTTATTTCTGTTTTTCATTTTAAAAAAGTTTTCTACAGGTGTTCTCCCTTTTTTAATAAAATTTTCTTCAATTCTTTTTATTATATTTGCTTTACTATACTCATTACCAAATGTTCTAGAAACCCTAACTTTAAACCCGTCTGGCTTTCTTCTTATACTAAATATCTTATTAATGATAGTAACTTCATATCCCATTGAATTTAATTTATTTAAAAAGTCTTTATACGAATAAGAATTTAAAATAGCCGCATCAAGATCATCTTTTATCATTTGATAATAATCAGAAGAATTAACATATTTTTTATAAAAGTTTTCATACTTAAATCCTGCTTTACTCTTCTTTTCAGTAAGTATACTTAATCCATATTCTGCACATAAATCGTCCGAAAGTCTTCTTAATCTAGCATAATTAATATTGTTATCATAATATTTTTTTCCATCTTTAAAGGAAACTGAATTAATAACAAAATGGTTATGAATGTGTTTAGTATTTTGGTGAGTACTAATAACAACTTCAAATCTATCTCCCCACATTTCGTTAGCAAGTTGAACACCTATTTTATGAGCAAGTTCCGGAGTAACTTCACCTTCCGCAAAAGACTGATAAGCATGGAATCCTAAAATACCGCCTTCTTTTTTATATGACTTTTTAGTTAAAATCATTTCCTTATAAACCGTCTCAACAGAACAATTAAGTGCAGAAACATAACATTCCTTTTCTGATTTTAAATCTATAAGTTCCTTATCATGCAAATTAAAAAACTCTTCACCATAAGAAGAGTTTCTCGTTTTTTCAATATTAGTTGTATATTCTATAACATGATCTAATCTTTTGTTAATTTTCCATATTTTTGTAGTAGCCATATATCACCACCCTAAATAACAAAAATATAATATTATTCATAAAAGAAAAAGTTTATTTCATCAGTACCAATAATGGAATCTATATTTTCTATTTCAGTTTCATTTATCAATACAGATTCATCAATCTTAAAAGGAAGCCAAGAAGAATTCCATAATTCTTCTTTACAACCATAAACTTTTTTAGCTAATAAAGTAGAGTATTCTTTATCTCTGTTAAACTTTAAAGTTATACGCTGCAAACACATATTTATGTCATCTGTATTAGGTATTTCTTTAAATTTATTTCTAATACTTTCTATATAATAATCTATCTTATCAGTACAAAAGCTAAGTAACTTACTTAATATCCCTGAACAAGCCATATATGATTTAGGATTTCTAATTAATATATCGGTAGTTATACTGATTAATTGTTCCAAACATTCTGGTTCTTCTTCTAAATCTTTCAATTTTTTTTCATAGAAATTTACAAGCATTTTTTTTACAAAACTACTGTTTGGATTTTTCAAAGAAAACTGTCTTATTTTTAATAACCAGTTTAAAATACTTTTATCTTCAACTATCAAAAACAAACTATTCAATTTATCTTGTTTAATAGAATTAGATATAACATCATCACAAACAAAAGTCTTTTTAGTATTAAATTTCATGTTTAATTCTGATAAAACTTCTGATAAAATTTTCAAAATCTTTTCTAAATCAGATTTACTATTTGAAAAAATTCTATAATCATCTCTAAATCGTATTATCTTATAATCATATATATCTTTTAATCTTTCAGATAATAACATATCTGCATATCCTAAAACTATTTCGGCAATAAAATCCATTAATAAACTTCCCTGAGGAATACCATTTGTTTGTCCATATGACATACATTGTATTCTCTCATCAATGATATTACCTATTATAGGGTCAAAGCGATGGTCTTTCGCATATAATTTATCATGTATTGCCCACGAAATAGAATGAGTATATATAGAACTATAGCAATTTTCAATATCCGCATGAGCCATATATTTATAATTCAAAGATAATTGTATACTTCGATTTTCAATGTTCTCTAACCAATTATCCATTATATTTGCAGTAGAACTTTTATCATTATCCGAATCAAAAGGAATACTATAACATTCAATATTACATAAATTTCTAAATTGTTTTAATCGTTCTGTTATAATTTTCCAATTATCAGGTTTTGTTATTTCATAAACTAAATCTATATATAAAATTGGATGTATTATTTGCAGTTGTCGCCAAGTATATTTACCATCCTTGTTCGACATATAATTGTAATTAACATTCTCACATTTTTTAACTTGTTTTATTAAGTCTTTATCAAGTTTACATGAAAAATCATAAAAATATTTACATTCTGACATTTTTAATAAAGCACCAAAATCAAAATATTTTGGCAAATCAATCGAACAATAATTAGAACCTTCTAGGAAAAAAAGCTTTGCTTGATTAGCCTCCATATCTATAACGCTTAATCTTTCCATATTACCACCTCGACAAGTATTATATCACTCATCATTTGTCTTTTCATTGTCTTTTATATTAAAAATTCTTTTTTTATATCTATAATAAATTTGTTCAACTTTTCTGTTTCTTTGTTATATGAATCTCTATCTATATAATTTAAATGATTTGCTTTCTTTGCAATTTGATTTAAATTATTTCCTATATATCTAAGTTGTTTAATTGCCTCATAAAACCTATCATCAGGTTTTTCTCTCGGCTGAAAATTCATTATTAAATTACGTAATAAAGTAGCCTCATTTAAACCGGTTTTTTTAGCTTGTTTTTTTAACTGTGTAGCTTCTTCTCTATTAAGCCATATTTGTTTTTTTATATTTCTTTTTCTCATTTTATTACATTTCCACCTTTCAAACTTAAATTTCCCACATATATAAACCATAATTTTATTAGAATATTACGGGAGTAAATATTCAGTGCTTGCTAGGACAAAAATTCAGACCTAAAAAAATCTGAATTTAATCCTTAAACACACTGAAAAAATCATCGGCTTTCTCTATCTATGTTCCTCTTTACATAACATAAAAAATCATTAAAATCTTTACAAATTACAGCTGGCTTATCAAACACTTCATATCCGCCTGATAAAACATTGCTTATCGCTTTAGCTGATAACCTACCTACATCATCATTATCTAAATGTAAAATAATCCTTTTTATATTTGGATTATTTTTTAAATAATTAAGTAATGACGACGGCAAATTGCTATACCTAAGATTATTTGGAACATAAACTCCACCAAATGATAACAAGTTATATTTATGCCAGTCAATATTACTCATTTTTAATATAGTAGCATAAGATAACAAGTCAATTGCACTTTCAAACAAATGTAGATCTTTATTCTTCACGTCAGAACTAATTCTAAATGAATACTCTTTACAGCTTCCAGTTACTTCCTTAATAAATCTATGTTGTCCGGTGCCTCTGCACATTGCATATTTTGGCACTTTATTTTCATTATATCCAACAAAAACTACATTATTATTAACATCTTGATAAATAAGACTATTATTTATACATTCATTAACAATTGAATCATCAATACCTCTTTTAGTTAAATACTTTATTGCTACATCGTTATTTTTAGCTTTAACTGGTAACTTAAACATTGTTTTATTAACTTCTGGACACTTAGAAATATCTAGATTCTGAACCATATTAATTTTATCTAATATTATTTTCATAGAATCCATAAAACTATAACCTTTAACTTTAATTAAATAATCTAATGCGCTCTTTCCACCAATGCTTTTTGAAAACCAATACCACATACCATTAGAAATCTTTAAACTATCATGAGTCTTTGTCGTATAGTTTCCTCTACAAACAACAATCAGTTCATCTGGCTCAAAGTTCTGCAAATATGTTAGTAAATCGATTTGTTTTACTTTTTGAATTGTATTTTTTGAATAATAAGGCATAATTATTATCTTTCCAATTCTTTCTTTTTGGCTTTTTCATTAAATAATGTTTCAATATATTCCTTAATATTAATCTCTTTAATAGCTTCTGAATCAAGGACATATTCGCCACTATAATATTTTTCTTTCACAATGTTAATAGCATCCTTCAAAGACTTGGATTTAACTTCAACAACATCTTGTAAAATTTCCTCTATTTCTATTTTGTATGTTTTCATTTTATCCTCCAATTTAAAAAAGTGCTTTAATTATATACAATCAAAACACTTTATACATGTTTTCAAATTTTTTCATTTAAACCTTTAATAAATATTTCCTTAAGTTCAATATCGTATTTTCTTTGTTTCACATCTAATAACAATATAAGATTATTCACCTCTTCCATTGTAAGTGAACATGCTTCTTTATCTTCTAATACTTTTCGTATACGTGGATAATTATTTAATATTAATTCTTCTTTTTTGCAATAATAATTATATTGTTTGTTTTTCCTTTTTAGTTCACATAATACATCAGAAAAAAACTCGGCAAAACATTTATTGATTGCATAATCTTTTATAAATCTTTTTTTCATCACATTGCCCCACTTTCAATATTAATTTTATACAAAACAATTAAATATTTACAATGTGCAAATAAATAAGTCTACATTATTGACAAAACTATCTTTCTTGTTCATTTTCTTTATATTTAGTAGATAAAAAAGTAACCTTCTCCGCAATTACTTCCATAACAATTCTATTATTTTCATCGTTATTGTAAGTTTGAAGACGACCTTTAATACCAACAAGATCACCTTTCTTACAATATTCAGCCGTATTAGTAGCAATTCCTTGCCACAATTTACAATTTACAAAGTCAGTTTCATACTCACCATCTTCATTTTTAAAAGACCTTGGCACTGCCAATGTTACATTTGTATACTTCTTTCCGCTTTCAGTTTCATAAACCTCTGGTTCATTTGCTAAACGTCCTACTAAAACTACCTGATTTAACATTTACATCACAACCTTTCCTTTTTTATTTAAAAGTGTTCAATCATTTTATTAGTTTTTAAATAGAAGCTTTTTTCAAAAACATTTTCCTATCTACGCATATAAAAGTAATAACTTTCTACCTAAGTTTTCATCTCCTTAAGAATTTTTAATATTTCTCTTTTGAATTTAAGTAATTAATATAAATAGTTTGCTCTGTATCGTTATTTTTGGTACAAGTAATTAACGTTAAAGTACTTTTATTTGAATTACGTTGTATTTTTACTTTGCCAGTTTTTTTCACGTTATAAATGTTATCTAAAATATACTCATATTTTATTCCAGAATAATAAATATACACTTTAGCACCTGTTTTTAATTTATATAAATTTTTAAAATAAGATATATTACTAGTTCCAGAATGTGCTGCCAAAATCAAATTTCCTTTATCAACATCAGGAAATTGTGAACCTTCAATAATTTGGATTCCTTTATCAACATCATTTCTAAAAGACTTAAAATCTACAAGTCCTGTTTTTAATAAAACAGAAGGTATTTCTAACACTGCAATATAAACATTTTCTGATTGACTATTTACATTTTTAATTTCTGTATTTGATTTATTATTTTGCTTGAAAAAAGCGTCTACAGATTTCTCATTTTCAATTAAAGGTTCTTCATATTTATAAAGATTATAGGTATATAACGTTATTCCAATAAGAAGTAAAAAAAGGCCTAATAGTAATAGACCTTTTGAATTCTTATTCTTTTTTACTTTTATTTCTTCTTTTTTTAACTTCATCATAAACAATAATTCCTATTCCAGCAGCACATATAATAACAGCGATTATATTACCAATGTTAGATTGATTTTTTTGAGTATTAGGTACATTAACAATTTGTTCATTGGTCATTGTAGCTTTAACTATTTCACCATTTTCTTTGATTTCAAAATAAACTTTTTCATCTGATAATTTATAACCAGTAGCAGGATTACGTTCTATAATATAATATTTTTGACCAGCGAGTAAATCTGTAATGACAATCTTTCCATTCTCATCTGTTACTCCTTGATAAACGAGTCTATCATCTTCTGTGAAAATCATTATCTCAGTGTTTGGAATAACATTACCATTGGTAAAGTCAAGTTTTGTAAACTCGAGTGTCCCTTTTGGTAAATAGTTTTGAATGTCTAATTTTTTAATAATCTTACCATTTACTAAATCATTTCTAGTTATTTCAAAATAATATTTTTCATTACTTACCATATTTCCTTGTGCTGATTTACCTTCAACTAAGAAATATTTACCGTAATACATATTTTCAAGTTTAACAAATCCAAGTTTATCTGTTGTTAAAGTATCAATAAGATCATATTTTTTATAAATAACTTTACCAGTACTATCAACTATATCTTCATTTGCATAAATTGCAAATTCAACTTCAGGTAAATTTATTGTTTCATAACTATAACTGCCATTAGAATAAACAATTTTTTCGCCTTTCTTATTAATTTCAACAGAACCACCATTAGATTTAATTTTTATTTCAAAATTTAACGGATTACTAATTCTTAATGTAGCTAATGTTTGAGAACTCTCTTTATAGTAAATCAAATTAACTTGATTATCATAGTTTTTCTTAACAAACTTAAGAGTTTCTTCACCAATAAAATTATCATCTAATTTAATATCTAAATTATTAACATTAACTGATACTTTGTTTTGTCCATTATAATTAAGACTAAATTGATTTAATACTTTGTTTGTATCGTTTAAAACAATTTCATCACCCATGTTAGCTTCAATTTTATCATTTGCAAAACTAGGTAAAGAACTATAATTATTCACCAAATTTAAAATATCATTCTTTTCTTTAGTTAAATCAATTTCTGTACCACCATTTCGTTCTGTGGTATATTTTGTTTCTACATTTCTTGCTTTTTCCCAAATAAGTTGTTGAGCAGCCATATAATATTTATCTGTTTGATGACCAGGGTATTCATAACCGAAATAACCAACTTTTTCAATAAAATCTTCTTGTTCATCCGAAAGACCAACTACACTCCAATCAGTTGTTGAATTGTATGTGTGATCAGTTATTTGAACTAATGGTTCAATACAATAAGCTAACTTTTCATTTAAATAAAACTTGTTAGCGTGTCCAGTCATTATCTTACCGGTATCTTTATCTTTCTGATAATAATAAGCCCCATCTATTACTTCTTTTGTAAACTGTGAATCATTCTCCGCTGCCTTAACTGTATTAGCCGAACCAACTGAAAAAATTGGTAACAAAGCTAAAATAATTCCTAATAATTTTTTCATAAATAATTTCTTCCTTTCTAATTCTTCAATAAAAAAAGCGATTACCAAGATCGCTCATGTCTAACACTTATAGCAAATATAAACAAACATTTTAATACTATTAATACAAGTGATAATAATAATTTACAAACTGAAAAAATGACAATACCAAATATGCTAAAAATATTCTTAATCATATAAAACAACTCCTTTGAGTTTATATTAAATCACAATATATATTTTTTACAAGTATATAGATATTCTTTCAGTTGGTATTTAATAATTAATATATAATTATATTTAGTAAAATTTACTCCCACTATCTTTCCATCTGATGTCTTTCTTTTTTCTTTTTACAGTAATATTCAACTGCTTTAATTACAAATTCCTCTTTTTCTTTTTCAGAAACCAAATTTTGTGGAAGTATATTTCTTAAACGATTCATATTGATTTTTAGTTTTTGAACTTGATTAGGTTTTTCAATATTTAAAATGTTTTCAATTGTTGAATAATCTAATTTACTTTTTTGACTTAATTCTTTTAACTGAATTGCCTGACTTAATGAAGGTGTAATCAAACTACATTCTATAAAATCAGACAACATCGTTTGCTCTTCTTTTGATAAAAACGAAATTTCAACAGCCGGTCGTAAAGCTATACTTGGAGTATTACCTAAAACATTATTATCAACAAATTTTAAAATGTCAGGTATAAGCTCTGTTAAACGAATATATCTTTGAACTTGTCTACCACTTTCACCAAATTCTTTACCTACAAGTTCAGCACTACTAAACTTATCGACCACTGGTCGCAAAGTTAAGATATCTTTTTTACCTTGATGCTTTATTGCCTCCAGTTTCATTTTATAAGCAAATGCTCTCTCGCTAGGGAGTATCTTTTCCCTTTGCATATTACTATCGACCATAATAATAGTTGCTTCATCATCGGTTAACTCCCGAATAATACACGGCATAGTTGTCTTTCCAGCAATTTCACTTGCTCTTTTTCTTCGATGACCAGAAATCATTTCATATCTACCGTTTTTTGGACGTATTATAGCAGGTACTAAAACACCACTTTCTCTTATACTATCAGCCATCTCAAATAATTCATCATTATCATTGACTTTAAATGGATGATTTTCAAATGAATCAATTTCAGATAAATTTACATCTACTATCTTTTGAGCATTATTATATATGCGTTCTTCTTCCGTTGAAAATAAATCATCTAACTTGTTCAATCTTTCC
>JFBN01315928.1_pt1 | contig 26514 bp, 36 predicted proteins | sample 768741 | NCBI WGS metagenome assembly JFBN01 (sample SAMN01983846, study PRJNA193217) | chicken gut metagenome | biome: terrestrial biome; isolation source: ceca of Broiler chicken | host: Gallus gallus | place: United Kingdom: England | collected 2010-09-07
GCTGCACGCCCTCGCCGATTGCTTCGCCTTTTGCAATCAAATGCAAAACGCCGTTTGCAAACTGCAAGTCCGTTGGAATAGGAGTACGTTGCGGCACAGTACCGGACGGCTCGGCATCCTCGTTGTAACCCGCAGGGGCGACCTCGTAAACTGCCTCCGTAGCTGTCCGAAGGTCTCCGCCGAAAACACTTATGTAAATTTTCGGAGTCTCCATGACTTCCCATGGCACCGTGCAAGTGTTGTCGCTTGCTAATTCCACAGTGTAGACTTTGCTTGATTCTGCTCTCCGAAAAGTTGCGGTTTTGCCCTGTACGTCGTTCCAATCGTCGGAAAAAACGAATTGTATTTTGTATTCGTTTCGGCTTTTTGCTACCATCAAAACTTCGTCTTCTTTTTCTACGCTTTGCCCGTTAACATTGATTTTAATGGTTTGCATATTATGCGCCTCCTTTTAGCATTTTAGATTCCAGTGCCGCCGTTCGCCTTTCCAGCGCTGCGAGCTGGTATTCCAACTCTTCCCCGAGATACTTTTCCGCTGTTCCAATGCTGATATTTTCATATTGCTGTGTCAGCACATTGAAGTCGTACCCAGTTACCTCGCAAGTTACTGTTCCACCGAAAACAACGACTTCCAATTTCTGGAACGGTTCAATTTTTTGTAGGTCTTTTACGTCTTTATATTCTTCCGTGGAAGAAAGATCCAACACAGTAACATCGCCGGAAATTTCCGGAAGATCAATCCCATTTGCAAATTCTTTATTTGCTTCTGCACGCAAAGCCGTATATGCCTCTTCTGCGGTCGGATAGTTTCCCTCCGCCTCCCCTATTTTGATCTCCGGGTAGTGTATCCTCCGTATTTTTGGCGTTTCGTAATTTCCGATATTTTCGCTGTCCACATAAAGCTCCGGCAGTTTCAACAGCGTTTGTCCATCTTCTTTTAGACCGGTCGGCATTATACGCGTTACCACATTTTCCGTGTTGATGCGCATGCCGTAACTGAGCAAATCCTTACCATAGATAACATACATTTTCTCGCTTGTTTCTTGGTTCATTTTGATTTTCCAGTTGTCCCGCTCCAAAACACCTCCCCATCGATTTACAAAACTGTTTTCGTCGTCTCCGATCAATGCCTCTACAGGATTTTTCATTTGCCAATATGCTGTAGATACTGTTGTTATATCGGATTCGCCAACAAAATTTGTTTTAAACTGCGTGCTGGCAAGCATTTTTTGCAGTGCCTCATGACCCGTTGCATTTGTCGGTCGCACATCATCTAAAAAGTTGTTTAAGAGGTCATAGAAAACATGGCGGGCTAAAACTTCTTTGTTGCCATCCATATTCCTGTAAACATCATAAATGCGAAAATATTGGCGCAGATTGTTCTTTTTCACCGTGACGCCAATGATTACATCCGTATCGCACAGTACGTCATCCATGCTTAAAGTCATGGTAAGCGAATAATCACCGTTTTTTTTCTCATGCACCAAACACGTATATGGCTCTAATACGCCTATCGTACTATTTGCGTCCGGGTCAATTGCTACTATGCTCACAAGAACCATCCCCTATACTCTACCGACATTTTCGTTACATCAGTCATTTCTACTAAGTTTGCCCCTTGCTCCAAGGCAAAAGGGAAACTTCCGATTCTGCCGTAATCCAATAGATTTACACCCGTATCCGTGTAAATAAGTCTCCTTTCATTATCTACGATTCCCTCTGTTGCACTCGGATCTCTAATATATATGGATTGGAACGTCACTCGCCTTTCCTTGTTGAATTGCATATGATTATATCCATAAAAATCCCCGCTTTTGAAGCGCACAATAAACGGACACGGAATTTCTGTTTCACAATTGATTGTTAAACTTATACCACTCGATCCCCCGTATATATCTTCTGTAATGTCTGTTTTTGTATATTTTTTCAGTTCCGAACTCTCCTTGAAAGGCTGTGTTTCCAAGGACAAAGTTGCGCGCCGCCATTGCCGAAAAAAGCGGTTGAAACTCCACCCGATGTCAAAAGATACGGTGTACCGAAACTGCGGCTCATTTGAAAAAATGATTTTCCCCGTTCCGCGCAGCAGGGCATGGATCTTTGGAATTTTGCTTTCGTCCAAAGCTACAATGTCAAATGTTTTTGTATAGGAATCAAAAACGTTTTCTCCCTCTTTACGGGTTAATGTACCGCTTCGCCCTGGTACCGTTATTTTTTCCACGCGTTCGGTTGCGCGCTGGATGTCCGGCAAGTGCTCGATATGCAGCATCAGTTCACGGCTGTCGATCATGCCGCCGCTGTCCGGGAAAAATAAAAAATAGTTTCTCATCGTTTGATTCCCTTCCCTCGCCAAATTCTTTGTGAAAGTGCTTCCAATTGTCCCGAGATCTTACGCAGATCGGCATCATTACGCACCGTTAAATTTTCCACTTTCAGCAGTGCTTCAAAATGTGCTGATTGATCGTAGTTTGTGCTCGACTGATTCCGCGTGACGCTATTATAGGTGCTTCCTTTGCTTGCCGCTGCGGCAGTTCCGGCAAAGGCGACCTGCATTTGTAAGCCGTTCATTTTTGAGCGCAACGCTCCAAGCTGTCCACCTACGCTTTTTTTCAAATTACTCGGCAAATCCTCAAACGGTTCTAAGAATGATGCCGCCGCATATTCCGCTTCGTCGGAAAGTTCTCTTTCTTTTTCCTGCGTACCAATCACGCCACCGTCCATAACGTCGCGAAAAACCTTTTTCATGACCCGCGACGGCGAGTGGGAATCAAACTTTTTTCGGATAGTATCGATAAAGCCTCCGGCGATCTGACTCGCCTTTTCAAATAATTCGCCGGATTTTTCTTTGATTCCGTCGATCATGCCTTGCATAGTATCCCGAAATTGCTTTTTTGCTTTACGCGGCAGATTGTCATATGTACCTATAAACTCATCGAATATTTCTTTATTTTCATCCGTGATATCTCCACCATAGTACTCTGTATTTGCACTCATGTTGATCCAAGCATCAAGTTCTTCGGAACTTAAGTTTTCCATAGCATCGCCCATCTGCTCTTGGATGTCTTTTGTTTCCCAATAGTGATTCCACCATGCTTGTGCTTGGGCTGTCAGCTTTTGTGTTTCTGTCATGGTCTGATCGGACATGATTCGGTTGACTTCATCCGTATATGCCTGTTGGCTCGCCGTCAATTGGTCGTTCAGCGCAATAATATTTTGCAGATGCTCATTGCCTTTGATATTCTGCTCAAAATATCCTTGTGTGACGATTGAGTTGACTTCCGCGAATTTGTCTTTCGCGGCTTGTACAGCGCGATCGTGCTCCTGCTGTGCCTCCTCAACCTTGCGATTGTACTCCTCTTCTGTAAGCGTGCCCTCCACTTCATACGCCTGCTGCAAAAGCATCAGCTTTTCCCGTTGTTGGTCTGCCGCAAGCGCAATCGTACTATCACGTGCTTCCTGCGCACTCTTAATCAGATCAGCACAGTTTTCCCGCGAATAATCGGTTGTCGTCTGCGCGATTGTAGTCACAGCATCTTGGTACGCCTGCTGATACTTGATTTCCTGATCGGTAAGCTCGTTCAGTTTCGCAAATAAGTCTTCCAGCCGCTGGATCTCTTCGTCCGTCAACCGTCTGCGTTCTTGTGCGGCGGTTGTCGCGATCTGCGTGATGTCCTTTTGGACATCATCGACTTCTTGGCTGATTTTGGCGCTTTGCTCAGAACTTACAATGATTTCTGTGTTAAGATTCGACAGTAAGTTTGTCGCATTTTCAACCGTTTCATCCCACTGTCCGAAAGCGGAAAGCATGCTTTCTACGCCTTCTGTTACTGCCCGATCTCCTTCAGTCAACTTACGATATGCAGCATACAGTCCTAAGGCGGCGCCGGCTGCCGCAACCAAACCGATAACCAGCGGGCCGCTTGACCCCATAATCCCGGCAAGTGCCGACGAACTTCCGGCTAAATTGCCTGTTGCAGTATTCGTTTTTGTTAATACAGACAACAAATTACTAAGCGGTCCTGTGTATGTACCCGCTTTGACCGCCTGTGTCGTTTTTATGAGTGTGCTCGCCGCTTTGCTGACCTTTCCGACCGTCGTTGTCAGCTTACCGAGCGTGCTTGTAACCGGGCCAGCCGCAGCTACACATAGCGCGAAGCGGACAATGGTCTTTTTCGTATCATCATCCAGTTCTCCGAAACGCTTTGCAAGATCTCCCACCGTGCTCGCTACCTCCGCGATGGTCGGCAGAAAATTATCTCCCATAATAATCGCTGTTTTTAGCAGTTCATTTTTGGCAAGCGTCATTTTTGTCCCGGTGGTCTCAAGGCGCTTTTTCACTTCATCCTGCAGCGCATTGTTCAACTCCCACGCCGAATTCGACGTGTTCACGGCTTTCGTTAAAATACCGTCTGATGATGCAAGCGCCAAGACGGCGTTGGAAAGACGCACTTCCGTAATCCCCATGTCCTGCAAAATTTCCACAGCGTTTTTCCCGGTACGTTCTGTATCGTTCAATCCGTCAATAAACATGCCGAGTGCAGCTACGGAATCCTGCCCGTAGGCTTGGATGAACTCATCGGCAGTCATACCGGCTACATCCGAAAACTGCTCTAAGGACTTTGCATTTGACATCATTTGCTTTAACTCTTTGGTCGTAAGCCCCAAAGATGCTGCGACATCCTTGAACCCAGACGAATCATGCGAAGCCATCATTTCCAATTCTCGAAGCGACATCCCCGTTTTTTGGATTGTCGCATTTGCCGTGGTATAGGTCTGTACGCTTGTATCAAGTTGCTTGAGCAATTTTGAAATAGCTGTGCCGCCTGCTTCCGCTTCGATACCAACCGAGGACAGCGCTGTAGCAATGCCCAGCATTTGCTGCTCGGATAGCCCGACGATTTCCCCGGTCGCCGCAAGCCGCGTCGCCATTTCAATAATTTCGGATTCCGTCGACGCGTAATTATTGCCAAGCGCAACAATAGCGCTTCCCATGTTTTCGTATTCATCGCTGCTCGTTTTTGTGATATTCGTCAATTTCCCGAGTGCATCCGCCGCATCTTGGGCGGATACGTTTGTTGACATCCCGAGTTTCACCATGACCTCGGAAAATTCGCCTATATCATCGACTGCAATGCCTAATTGACCGGCGCTCTCTGCAACACCCGCAATCGATACAGCACTTTCCGGCAGCTCCGTTGACATGTCCAAAATGCTGTCACTCAAGGCATCGAATTGTTCCGGCGTTCCTTCGACAGTTTTTTTGACTCCTGCAAACGCCTGCTCATAATCTATGGCGGCCTTTGCGGCCGCGCCGCCTGCGGCAAGAATTCCGGTTGTCATATACTTGGACATTTTACCGCCGACGCTTTCCAATTTCCCGCCGACAAATTCTGCATCTTCACCAAACTGTTTGAGTTTCGTAGATGCCTTTTCCGCCTGCTCTGCATGTTCGATCATAGCAGTATTCGCCTTGTCAAGCGAAGTTTTCATATTATTCAGCTTCGCGCTGGCATCTTCATACTGTTTTTTTAAGTCCAACGTTACATTCGCATCTTCGCCTTTTTTCTCGGCAGACTTTTCATAGGCCTCACGAAGCAGCTCGACCTTTTGCTCTTGTATGTCGATCTGTTTCGTCAAGCCTTCTGCTTTGACTTGTGCTTTTTCATATTCTGTTCCACTGGCTTGCAGCGCTGATGTTGCATTAGCGGTCTCCGCGCGAATGGTTTTTTGCTGCGCGGCAAGGTTTTTCATGGTTGCGGAAAACTTCGCTTCTCCGTCCACACCTAAAACGACCCGCAGGTCCGTTTTTGTTGCCATGCTTCATTCCCTCCTTATAACCACGGAATTTCATCGGCATATATCGTGCCTGATTTTTCTTCGCCCTCCGAATCTGTCAGATCCAGCATCATACGGTATATACAGCGCGGCGAACTGTCCGCGATTTGCTGGCGAGACATTCGCAAAGCACGCACTCCCATTGCAGCAAAGTCGCTTAAAAAATGTTCGCCCGCAGCGTTGATGGTGGTTGTTGCTTCTTTTTCTGTTTCCGCCGCAGAGGGCGACGGCAAATACATTGCTGCGCCCTCTGCAACTGCCACCATATACTCCGGCAAGCGGTGATGCTGGAACTCTCGCTCGAACTTGGCTATGGTATAGCTGCTGTTTTTTGCTTTCAGCGCCCCATACAGTAGAGCGCGCACGGCTTGGATTTTTCCGGCGCATGCACTACGCAAAAGCTTTTCGCCTGTGGATTCCTTCATTTTCCGAATTTCTGCATAAAACTCTGCTTGCGCAATCGCGTCGTTGTTCCACCGTGCAAGGCGAATACGCGAACCGAGTATGACTTCATTTTCGTAGATCGAATATTCCGAAATACTCGGCATTCGCCTTTTCCTCCTTATATAGCGTTCAGCCTTCCGCGTTCGACGGTTTGGACGCCGTTTGTGCAGCTTGTGTTTCTACCAATTCAGATGCCGCTTCGCCCGGTTCGGGCACAGATTCAAACCACGACGCGATCTTTGTTTTTGCGCCCGCCTGTTCGGTGTCAGACCGCAGTGTGTAGCGCGCCACTTTGTCTTTTGCGCGCGTGTAGAAGTTCCCTTCTATCGCGCCTTCCACTTGGTAGGTGATGGACTCTTTTTTCTTGGTCTCATAGGTCTCTTCGTTCGGCTTAAACGAGCCGTTGTAGAGTACCGCATACTTGTAGTTTTGGCGGTCGGAAAGCAGCGAACGGAACAGCAGCGCCAGCTTGGGTGCTTTGTCGTTTTCCGAATACACAATGCCGCCGTCCGCGTCAATCTTGTGTCCGAAGATTTTAGCGCGCATATAGTCGTCCAGTTGCGACGCTTCGATCGAAACGGTATATCCGATAATGGCGGATTCATCGATCTCCACTTCGTCTTCGCTTTCAAGTGTTCCCTCTGCCAAAATCGGCGTGATTGTCGCTTTAATGGCCCGAGCAAAAAATTCGGGCGTCCCGTATGTAGCGCTTTCCTCCGTATCGGTCAAAACATCTGCAATATGTACATTGTCAAGTCCGATCGGAAGCGCCACTTTGGCTTTTGCAGTTCTCGGCATAATTTTTACCTCCTAAAAAATTCTTGTCACGGTCATTTCGCCGTGAAAATAACCCGTATCCTTTTCGTAATCTTCATATTGCTGCCGTGTGGCGTATGCGCCTAAGTTTTCAACGGCAGATTCGACTTGAGCACAAAGCGTGTCCAAATTATCCGTTTTTGTGTAAACAGATACAGCATACGACAAACTGTAGTGCTCGCTTTCGTTGTCGCTTTCAATGTCTTCATCCGCAGTTGAAAGCCGCCATACGAAGTATGAATCCGGCTTTTTCCCATGTCTGGCCTCATCCCAAAAAGCACGCTGCGTTTGCAACCCTGTTTCTTGTGCAATCGCAAGGTAAAATTCTTTTGCACTTGTCATTTTTCCAATGCCTCCTTTAGGATGGCTGTTCCCGCGTGCAAGGCGGTTTCTGCTTTTTGCACAACAGTTGGCGTCCAAAACGGACGCGCCGGAAGATTACTTCTGCCATACTCGGAGACAACGATCTTGTAGATGTGCTTGTCCGTATAGCTTTTGCGCTTTTCTTTGGATGTCCCCGCAGGCGGTGTAACACCTCGGCGGTTCACCCACACCACGACCTGCGCGTTTCCGTCTTTCTTTCGCGGCTTGGTTTTTGCAATAACCTTTTTTAGATGTTCGTACTTCACGTTTTTTCGGCCAAAAGGTGCAGCGCGCACGAGCGCAGGCTGTATCACATCTGCCATAGCATCGCAGGCGCGAAATGTGCTCTCGCTTACTCTTACGGCCAGCTGATCCAGGTTGTCAATAAGTGCATTGTTGTCCACAAAATGCGTTATTTCCATCGTCTAATCCTCCGCAAGAGACAGCACGGTTGTTTTCGGGAGCGTGTAGTTTTTGTGCTGTACTTCCTTTACGATATATCGATTCTCTCCGATGCTTACAATGCTTGACGCTTGCAGACAGCGTTGCTGTGGAATTTGGATAACCTCTTTGATGTGCACATCAGAATTCAGCGCGTTGTAATACCGTGTAGCTGAGATCGTCACGAATCCAAACGGTACATGCAGATAAGGGTCTTCTTCTCCGGGGTGTGCGATGTCGCACACCCCGTCTGTAAAGTTTACAAATTCTGCCGTTTTGTTAGGATTCGGTCTGAACATCCTCTTGTCCCTCCAAACGCAGACTGAGCAGTTCGTCGGCATAGTCAACTTTGAATTGGGCAAATGCGTCAGAATACATATAGCGACAGCAGTCAAAAAACAGTTGCCGTGCAAAATCGTGACTTTCGAGATCAATTTCACGACCCGCTGCGCGGTTAATGACACTTTGTGCACGCTTTAGGACTTCTTCTACACGTCGATCCGTATGTGCATCCGACCATGTTATGTTCAATTCCCGTTTGACATCTTCCATTCCGACCGCCACGGTTCTTAGCCCTCAGCGTCGCTCGCCGCGCTGCTCTCTGCCGATTCCGTTACCGCAAGCACACCATACGCGAGTGGCTTTACCTCGGAAATGTCGAGATACTGGAAAGCATTGTCGTCGCGGGCGCGGCCGTTGCCATACAGTTTGATCTTGTACGTGGAAACATCCTCAAGGAATTTGAAATCGGTTGATTTTTCGATTTTCCCTTTCCCAGTGCCAACACCGATACCAAAGAAATATTTTTTCTCGATACCGAGCAGCGCTTTGCCGGAGGCGACCGCGTTACTTGTGATAACATTGGTCGGGAAAGGATACAGATCATGTGCGTATGTTCCGCTGGGCGTCAGGAGCGTTGTTGCAGGCATGATTAGTTTGAAATAGTCCACGGGATTGACGATAAGATCAACCTTGTAAAAGCTCCTTGGCTTGCCCGCCTCCGTCTTCGCCATCTGCGCAAGCAACGCGCCATAGGATGCGGGTGAGAAATCGGTCACCTTGACCGCAGTTTTTTCGGGATAACCCGTCTCGTTATTCACGTCTGTCCCCTTGGCGATTTTGCGCTTCATGCCGATCGGCTGTCCTTTTACGCCGCTACCGTTGACGACACCGTCTTCCGCTCCTGCCGCAAGCGCTTCCGCAAGGCAAGTGCGTGTATATTTTTCGACCCACACGGGACCGAGATCCAGCATATCGTTGGAAAGCAGCATAAACGCCGTCAGCTTGTTCAGCATGAGCGGTACAAGCTCTACGCTTCCTTCGATTTCCTCTGTTACCGCGCTTGTGAGTTCGCCCCATACTGCCATTTGTGCTTCGGCAGCGTCAAAGATAAACTTGGTAAGCGCGGCCGTATCCGTAAACTGTACGGCGGTCAAAAGCGGGTGAGCCTGCTGCATATCCTCGAAAATGGCGTTGATTTCCGTATCCGGCAAAACCTCTGAGAAGTCAGTCAATGCCTTTACCGCATCCACAGACTTTGCCGCTTCGATGAGTCCTTTGAAATACTTTTCTTCTGCGTTGGACAGCACGCGCAGCCCTCTGTTCGCAAGCACGACCTTGTCCGCATTCGCCGCGTCAAAGTCCTTTGCCTGCCGAACGATGTCCTGCTCGACCTGTTCGAAATACTCGCGGAATGCCTTTTCTGCCGCTTCTGCATCATTCTCTCGCACAGCTTTAGACAGATTCTGTGCAAATTCTGTTTTCTTCTCTTCCGTTACAATGGTTGCAAACATGTTTAACCTCCGTTTTTATAAAATTTCAAAAAGCCTTCCAAGAGCGTGAGTTTCTTTTCGCTTTTCTCAAAAGATTCTTCTCCGCTCGTTTTGGTAGGATCCTTGCTGTTCTTGTGCGTACCGGCGTCCCGTTGTGACGGAACGGCAACAAACGATACTTCGTAAGCATCTTTTACGTCCCACAGACGCCGTACACATATTTTGCCTTCGTAGCTTTCGCCAACACGGTGCTCGCATTTGTTACTGCCGCAGATGGAGCATGTCCTTTTTCCGCAGGCACACGACACACTGACTTCTTTTTTGATTCCCGCTTCGATCTCCGCGATCAGTTCCTTGTTTTTTTCAAGGCGCGGTAAAAACACATGCAACATCAATACGGTGTACGGCTCTCCAAGCGTTGTTTTCTGCGTTTCGTCTGTCAAGACCTCCGTATCATAGATGCGTGCGATCTGATTCTCCGCTGTGTTTTGATGGTCAAAGATCATGGTTTTACCGCGATACAACTCCGCCATTTGCGAAATAGCATCGATCGTAAAACTTTCCATGTCTCTGTCTACTTCGTTTGAGCACGCAAGGACCTTGAAAATGAAAACTTCATCCGCACAAAGCTCTTTCAGCGCATAGCGGTTGATTTTTTCAAGTTCACTTTCAGATAATTCCAGTGTTTTGATGCTCGCGGCTTTCTGCGTCATCGGCTCTGCTCTCTGATTCCTTTCCATCATCACTCCCCTCCTTTCCCGCACTCTCTATGGGCTGATAATTGCGCGTTATGTAATGCTTACGGCTCCATTCTGTATTCAAAAGGTGCGTGTGCAGCATATTGCGCACCTCATCAACACAAAATGCACCGCTTGCTATCAGCTTGTCTTGAGCGTCCGCTACATCGAGCGGGTTCACATGCCTACATGTGGCATCGTTCGCCGTAAACCGCATACCTTTTTTGACAGCGTTAAGTCCGATTTCTTTGCGCGTTACCTCCGCCTCGATTTGATCGAGCAACGGCCGAATTGCAAAGCTGAGGAACTGCTCCACATTCTCTTTCGTTGCTGTTGCCTCACCGCTGCACAACAGCAGTGCTGTCGGAATTCCAAATGCTTCCGCTGTTCTCGCAAAAATTTCCTTCGTCAAAAGAGGTATATCCTCTGCACTCTGCGGGTTGTGGTATTTGCCAAGTTCCGTATATTCGTGTCCTTTTCGCAACGTCATGACAGCGCTTTTATCGCTGTCCAAAAAAGCCGCCAGCTTTTGACCGTATGCCTGATCCTTTTCCTCTTGTTTCTCTGTGCCTCCGATACTCGCACCGAGTGACAGGATTCCTTTTTGCGTACTGTTCTTTTTATATTTTTTCTCCGCGCACGCAAGCAGCTTTACATACTGTGTTGCCGTATCGTTTAGGTATCCCCGGAGTTTTGTATTGTTCCCTCGGAAATACAGTACATCCTGTGGTCTGTATTTGGCATTCAGCGTTACGCCGTCTCTGTCGATGCTGGAAAATATGTCATTTCCAAATCCGTTTGTATCGCGGATAAATCCATCCGCCACAAACATACCTTTGTTGCGTCCCGGTTCAACCACCAACGCCTCACCATACAGCAGCCATTTTCTGCACAATTCCCAAAAAAACTGCTGCTTGTTCTGGTTTCGATTCGGCTCATAGTTCCACCGAAACCAATCCTCCGCGCAAACAAGCTCATTTCCTTTGCGGAATTCGAATTGTGCCATAGCCACCGTCTTTGCAATCAGAGAAACAGCACATTCTATCGAAAATCTGGCAATCGCCAGTTGCTCTGCCGTCGCCTCTGCTTCCGCTGTCGTAAGGACCTCTGTGTTGTTCCCGGAAAATGTGTTGCGCAACAATGTAAAAAATCCCATTACTCTCTCCTTATGCAAAAAACACGTCAATTTCCTCGGCGTTATCATTGCACTCCGGCAGCATGTCCTCCATCGTCATTGCAGCTGCAAATGCCATAAAGCCGTCCGTTTTTCTGCTTTTCCCCTCGATTTTTTCAAACAGATCGTTACCGTGCTTGTCTCTCTCCATTTTCACGTTATTGGCACACCAGCGAAAAAACGGATTGTCCCCGCAGGAAAGCGCCTGATTATCTAAAACGCTCCGTATTCTCGGCGCGGCGATCATCAGATCTGACGGTCGAACGAGTTTCATATTCCCGTCTTTTCCGCTCTCGAAGCCCATTGCATTCAGCGACTGCTTTACAATGCCGTAGCGATACATATCTACTGCCGCCGCAATAAAATGTAAATCATACCTTTGCTGCTCCTCTAAAATCCAGTCGAACAGTTTTTGCTTATCGATCTCCACGCCGTCTAAGTATGTGATAAGTCCCTGTGCTTCCCAATCCTGCAACGGTGCGCGTATACGCTCAAGATCCGGGTTTCCTCGTAAAACGAAGCCGTGACAGCGCCATTGCATCCCGTTTGCTCCGCGTGTTAAATGTCCAATTGTTGCAAAATCTCGTCGAGAGGCAAAGTCAATTCCGATTACTGTGGGCAATGGGGCTGAATAAACCGGCTCTTTCTTTGTGGCAAGCAGATTTTTATATTCCGTAATCCGCGATTCTTGGCTTTCCATTGGGTAATTCAGCCGCTTCGTTGGGAATGACAATTGACTGCTGGTTTTTCGTTTATAGTCACCGTACTGCCTCAGCATTTCTGTTCTCAAATTTGGCATATATGGCAGTGACGGGTTCGCCTTGACCCACATATCGGGTTGGTCGATTTCCTCTTTGCTTTCAATGCAAAACATTGCCGGTAAAAAACCGTTATCGGAATACAATTGATTCAGTATGTCTTTTCCCTGCTGCTTGTAATCATCCAACGGTCCTTCTCGGACAAAGCCGTCTGAGCTCAAAATCGTCCTTCTCGGGTGAGCCTTTTTTCCGAGACCCGATGTGCCGACATCAATCAATTCATAGTTCTCATATTGGTGCACTTCGTCAAAATCGATTTTCCCTTGCCGCCCGGAATCTTTCGTTTTTGCGTTTCCCGTCCGAAATCTGTACCGTGACTTGGTTTGCAGATTGACAATATACTCTTTGTTCCAGTAGAAAAACCTCTTCAGCCTCGGATTGCTTTCCATGATGTCATAAAGCTCTTCAAAGGTTGTTTTGGCTTGGTCCTCGGCAGTTGCAAAAGTATCGATATGATACAGCGGTATCCCGTTGGTCGGTGTCAGCAGACAAAAATCTTCGAAACTCAAAAATCCGTTTTTCCCCGCTCCGCGCCCAACATAAAGGAACAATGTCGACCAGCGCGGAAGTCCGTCTTCGCCGTATGTGCAGTTGTGTAACCCAAACAAAAACTTTTCCCACGGGAATAGCTCAAAAGGAAAATATTTTTGGTAGGACATATAGGTTGCAAATTGTTCGGCGTTGAAAAAAAGGTTTTCCTCCGAAAAGCAATCCTCCACAAGCGATATAAGCTTTGGCTGCCAAATGCACGTTTGGATTTCTCCGCTTTTTACAAGTTCTGGGTATTCAAGTAGCTCTTTCGGGATCAAAGCTCATCGCCGTCCGCCGACACCATCTTTTCCGTTGTGATTCCAAGTTTTTCCAAGATGATCTGCTTTTGCTTTGAAACGGAAACAAGATCTTTGATGCTCGGATTATTTACGATTTTTTCAATTCCCGTTGACATTCTTTCCGGGTAGTTGATGCCTCTGCGCTCAATGTCCTTTGCAAGCTTTTTTTCAAGCTTCAAAAAATCCATGTATTCTTCGACGAGGTCGGCAAAATGTGACACGTCTGCTTCCTTAGCTCGCAGTTGCGCATAGAGTGATTCTCTGATTTGCGCAGTTGTTGGCTTTTTTCTTTTACCAGCCGTATCAATCCCACCTTTCCCTCAGCGCGGTGCTGCGCTCGTATATTTCCGGGTGTAAAGCTTTATGGCAATCTTGACATACTGCGAGCATGTTTTCTTCTTTCAAAGCCAATTCCGGCGCATCTTTTAAGTGCTTTATGTGGTGCAGTGTCGTTGCGCGTTTATACCGACGCAAATGATTTTTCTGTAATCCACCCTGCCAACATATTTCGCAGCGATACTTTCGCTTTCTAAGCACTTTTTCCCGAAATATTTTCCATTCGTAGGTTTTGTAAAAACTTTTTCCCGCGCGCCATAAACTGCGCACCCAATTTGCAATATCTTTTTCAGACATAAATAGTCCCGTAGACAAATTCTTTCTACGGAACTATTGTACTTCTATTTAACTTCCCCTTTGGGGTGCTTTTAGGAGACGTTGTTAAAGTGTGCTTTAACTTTGTCAAAGTAGTTTATCCAAATTCACATAAAAGGCTTTTCGAAATTCAAAAAAGAGCTTTTTATTTGACGGGATTTCCAACTGATCAAACGGTATGTTTCTGGTTAAATAGGTCAGCAACGGCTTATACATTCCGGGATCCCGGCTCGTTGTTGTTGTCAACGCGCCCTCAATTGCTTCGACTTTTTTCCGAGCATTCAGTTCTCCTGCGTTTGATTTCTTTTTCAATGCACCGTATTGGCGACAAATCGCACGCAGTTCATCAAGCCTGTCTGGTGATATACCGTATTTTTCAAGGCTGATCCGTCGTTTTGACATATGCTACTTCCTTTCTTGTACAGGTCACTTCTGTATCAATGACCTCAAAACCGAATTTTCCTGTTCTAATTCTTTCACTTTACGCTTTAACTGCGCTTTTTCGCCGCTTCGGCTTACCCATTCTTCGATTATCCCAACTATCGGCGAGCTTCCATCTATGTCTGGTGCATAAAGCCAGAAGCTTGTATCTGCAGGATTTATTCCAACTGTTTTTGCTATCAAGTCAATCACTTCCCGTGCTGCTTGATAGCGTTTGATAAACAAGTCGTTGCTTCGGTCTTTCATTCGGCAAAACATTGCCAGACTGTCTTTGTCAAAATTGTCGTATCTACAAGGGCCATTTTGTGGGTTCTCAATCCCGTCATATTGATTGAGTAAAGCTATCTCCTCGTCATTTATTATGTAACGCTCGTGTTTCATATCGCGTATTAGTCCTCTCTTTTCTCAAGATACGCCTTGACCGCTTTGCTTGCAGCCTGCCAGCCCCAGCAGACGGCGGTTTTGTTGCCCGCTGCGTCGAGGGCGGCAAGCCATGCGAGCTGGTCGGCGGTAGGCTTGTTGCGTCCGGCTTTGAGCTCGATATACAATGCGCTGTACCCGCCGCGCGGGACGGGCAAACAGATGTCCGGCACGCCCGCGCGCAAGCCCTCGGCGCGCATCCGTGCACCCTGTGATGCGCTTCGCTTGCCCTCGTTCGGGATGTGGTACAGCAGCCGCAGCTCCGGGTACTTTCCCGCTGCGAATGCCGCCCAACGAAATAGCGCTTGCTGCTCGACGGATTCGGACGCCGTCTGCCATTCGGCGGGTATGTAGTCGGTCACTTTTTCAATCCTCCCCGGTCGCTTCGGACATTTTGATTTGTGTTTCGGCGGCGAGCTGCTTTGCTTTTTCGTTCTGATACTGCACGCGGCACAGATCGCGCAGGTCTTCCAAGCGCTCCATAAAGCCCTCGGAAAGCATCTGCATCGGTGTGATGATCGCGCAAAGGATCATTCCGCATTTGACTGCAAAATACGGCTGACCGTTTGTTTCATAGCGCAAATACACTTCACCGTTCTCCAATTCTTCTTTCAGCGGCGCGAGACGGCTTGCTTTAAGAAACAAAATTCCCGCTTCGGTCTTGTACGGTCTGATTTTATCCTCGCCGATCCACAGCCCGAGATCGATCTGCTCGCAAATGCTCTCTCCACGTTCCGTAAGGTCATGCAGATCATAGCTTTTTTCCATGTCCTCAAGCCGGTAAAAACGGATTTTTTCATTTTGTGCGGATATCCCGAACGCCAAAGCCAGCCCATCCGCCGATATGTCGCAAAATTCCGGCAACAGATACATAGACGATCCGTCCCCTACCCACAGTCCCGCTTCGGTTGCAAACATGGCGACGGTTTGACGCTTTTTGCATAGCTGCGCGATTTTTGAGATTTTCATTTTTTGTCATCCTTTCCGCTGTCTTCTGCTTTTCGCATGATATACGACACCCTCTCCCTGTACGGACACCGCGCCCTCGCACAGACGGGTTTGCCGCCGGTATGTATGCGCCATACGCAGCGCTCTCGCTTGCAGTAGTGTAAGATTTGCGGCATGGTATCACTCTCCCGGCATTGCCAACAATTTAGGGACGTCGCCCGTAAGGTATGCCTGCTCAATCTGAGGCCGCATAAAGTCGCCTACCGTCTGTCCGCCCGGCAGAACGATTTGTGCCATGAATTCATCCTCAAATACAGAGATCCCGCACTCGACCGCTTCGAGTTTTGCTTGTATAACCAGCTTTAGCGCTCGCCACCGCTGGCGGCACGCTTGCTCCCACGCGTCATACTGACTGTTTTCGGTTCGCTCTCGCCCCGTCGGTGTATAGCGATATTCCTCTCGCTTGGGTAACGGCAGCAGAAAACGAACCTGCCGACCATGCATCGTAAAGGCAATCAAGGCTTGTCCCTGTGCTGTGGCGTAGGCAAAGTTGCTCGCGCCGTATTTTATGAGGATCTTTTCGATTTCGAGCCTTGAGAGCTCGCTGGATACGTTCGTGTTTTTTGCGTATTGTGCCATTTGTTACTCCTTTTTTACGGATGAATGCCCATAATGCAGTACCCGTCCCTGCATAGTTCTCCTCGATAGATATAGTCCACAAACACGGCAGCGTCCCGCCCCGTGTATGTACCGTCCGCGAACTCCTCAAGGATCAGCAGGTCGCCGACGGCATAGCGCGGCGTGCGGTCGTCACGCCGTACCTCGAAACGCTTTGCGCCGCTTCGTACCGCTTCGTAATATTCCGATTGGATTTTCAGATGATGGGTCATTGTTCTGCCTCCGTCCTGTACCCGATACTTTGCAGGATACCGTCCACATCCACGCCGTTTTGGCGCAGATCGCGTTCCATGGCGAAAACATAGTCATCGCTGTCACAGTCCCCGTCTGCCATGTACCGCTTTTTCAGTTCGTCGCGGCTTTCCCGCATACTTGCATACATCCTCGACAGCCGCGCCTGCCCGAACCCGAAAACACTATGCAGGATATACATCAGCAGGATGTCAAAGCTGCGCTCGTACTTCTCATTTTCCAGCTCGACCTGCCGCCGGATTTCCTGTTTGAGCCGCTTCGCTTGGCTTTTTGTAAATCTTTCAACGGCTTTCATTGTGTTCCCCCCCCTTCTGCATGTCCTTTCTGCGCCACTGTACAAGCCCAACGACCGCCATAACGAAGTTGAACACATAAAGCAGCGCCTGCGCATAGCTGCCTGTCCAAAGGTTATACCCTACCCAAAACGCATTTGTGCAAAGCCACACCCAAAAGCACCACCGTTTTTGCAGACTGTTGGCGACCGTCCCGATGATGGACGCCGCCGTTACGAAATAGGCTATGTATTGCATTGTGTCACTCCCTTTCACGCCCCAAAGAGGTCAAACAAGGTCGGGACATCCTGTTTGTCATCCGCTTCGCGTAGGTACCCAACGCCGTCGCGGAAATATCCGTTGTTCAGTTCAATGCCTATGCCGTATCTGCCCATGTCCACGGCGACCTTCGGCACGGTCATGATCCCGCCGAACGGGTCAAGCACCACGTCGCCCGGATTGGAATACCGATTGATGATGCGCTCCACGATATCCAACTGCAGTGGGCAAACGTGCATTTCCTGCTGCCGCCTGCTCTGCGTGCTGTTGAGCGTGCGCATCCGCAGGATGTCGTCCCACACGGCGTCGTTCCAGCTTCCGGGGGCTACGACCATAAAGGTCGCGGGCAGCTTGCCCTCTTTGTCCAACTCTTTTGCAAGGGCGACGTGCTCCTCGTAGCTGTATACGTTGTCACGGCTGTACTGCCTGTATACCTTTTGCAGATCTCTTACTGGTACCGACAGCAGCTCGTCTTTTTCCACAAGGCGGTTCCCGCTTGATCGCCAATAGCCGTGCGCGTCGATCTGCCATTGCGCGCGGGTGTACTCCTCTTTGCTTTTGGTTACAGGCATGTCCGCGTAGGCTTTTGACGTATCCGTTGGAAGTTTGCGGAACAGCAGGATGTATTCCGGGCAGCCGACGCCCATCTTTGTGCCGTCCTTGCACTGCTCTGTCCAGCCGAGGCGGTACGTCTGGTTGTTCTCCCGCACGACGTCCGTGACGACTGTGATCATGCCGAAATACTGAAAGCCGTGCTGCATATAGTGGCGGATGCACATCGCGTGGAACGGCTCCATGGTCGGCATACCCGTTCCCGTCGCATTGCCGAACAGCACGCGGTCTTTGACGTGGATCGCAGCCACACGTCCGGGTCGCAGGATGCGCAGCAGCTGCGGGGTCAAATAGTCCATCTGCTCGAAAAACTTGACCGTGTCCGCGTTGTGCCCGAAATCGTTGTAGCTCGGCGTGTATTCATAGTGATTGGAAAACGGGATGCTTGTATGGATCAGATCAACGCTGTTGCTCTCCATCTCCGTCGTTTCCAGCACGCAATCGTTGTTGATCGCCGTGAAATTCTTGCCTTTTACCTGCACTCTTTCCACTCCTATCGTGCGGGCCAGCTTTTCGACTTGAGAAGTCCCCGAAAGCCCGTATTTTTTGACGATTTCCCGCATCTTTTCCGCAAGGACGTTGTGCTGCTTCCATTTCTGCATCAACACGTCCAAGATAGGCTGTTCCGCTTCTGTGTAAATGATATCGATAATGACCTTTTCCGTCTGCAAAAAGCGGTAGATGCGGTGGATCGCCTGAATGAAGTCGTTGAACTCATAATCGATGCCGACGAAGATCGCGCGGTGGCAATACCGCTGGAAGTTGCAGCCCGAACCCGAAATGCTCTTTTTCGTAGCAAACAGGCGGGTTTTGCCGTTGGAAAAGTCAAGCACGCGACGCTCCCGTTCATCGTAGTCCATAGAGCCGTAGATATCGACGGTCTCCGGGATCTGTCGTTTGATCTCGTGTCGTTCCGCTTCAAGGTCGTGCCAAAGGATAAAATGCTCTCCCGGTGCGGCGTCTATGATCTCCTTTGCCTTACGCACGCGGCGCACGATAGATTCGCTCTTTTCGTGTGCGGCATCCGACAGGCTGACGGCAGCATCGCGCAAAAATTTGATCTGCCCGTCCTTTTCTTCACCGCTGAAATAGTCGTCTGCCAGCTTGTGCAGGCGCACATCGAGCGGCGGAAGGTCGTACCCCGTATCGTCATAGCCGAGATCGGACGGTTTTGTGATAAACAGCGCCCATGTGGACAGCCACACCCAAAACTCGCGCTCTCTATGCGGGTACAGCGTCAAGTTGTTCGCTTTGGTGCTGTCACGCTTAAAAAACCTTGTGAGTGCCTGCCCGGTATCCATGACCTCCAAATACCCCGCGTAGTGGATCAGCTCTTTATACTTGTTCGGGCTCGGTGTGGCCGTGGAAACGAGCTTGTATTTTACGCCCTTGAACTTGTCCAAAAACGTCTGGTAGGTCTTGCTGCCGAATGATCGAAGCACCGACGCTTCGTCGAGACTTGTGGCCGTAAAGTATTGCGGGTCGATGTCGCCGTCCCGGACGCGCTCATAGTTGGTCAGCACGATGTCGGTTTCCGCGTTTCGCACTTCTTCCATTGTGCGGACGTATTGCGGTGGCTCGTCCCATTCCAGCAGGTTCTTTGCGTCTTGCTGGAATTCCTGTTTGACGCCAAGCGGGCAGACAATGAGTGCCTTTCCGCCCTGCTTTTCGGTCACAAGGCGGCAATATTCCAACTGCTGCACGGTCTTGCCGAGTCCGAAGCTCTCAAACAGAGCGCGCCGTCCGCCGTGCACCGCCCAACGCACCGCGTCCCGCTGGTGCGGCTTGAGTGCAGGGTTTATCTCCGCTTCGCTGACCGTAAAGCCCGATATGGGCGCGACTTCAATTTTACTTTTCAAGAATTGTATGTAGTCCATGTTTTGTTCCTTTTTTCGTCATAACAGAAGCATCGCCGCGCCGAACACGAGCCACACGGCGGCGACCAGCACGCCGTACAGCACGCCCCAAACGGCACCGAGCAGGAGCGCTGCCGCCACGGCGACGGGGATGATCTTCTTGGCGTCATCCAAAAATTTTTTCATTTTTACCCCTTTCTATTCATCCTTTTAATCACGCGGAAGCAACGTGCTTGCAACCACAAATAACTGCTTCATCTGGTCCGCGATGTCCCCGGCATCCGGGCAGGAGCATCGCATTGCTGCCGCGATCTGTTCCATAGACATAATATAAAACGGCAGTAAAACTTCATCCACCGGCGAAACAAATTCGGTTAGGTCATTTGTGATGGATTGCACTGCTTCTAAAACAACTCCCTTAAACGCAGCACTCTGCGACGGTTTGCTGCTTTCCTGCGAAAGCCTTTGTATCAGTTCGTTTCTTTTTTCTCTCTGCATCCTATGTCTCACCCCTCCGCCTGTTTCTGCATGGCGGCGGTAAGCTTCAGCACCGCGCCCTTGAATTTGTTTTGCTGCTCTTCCGGCATTTCGGCGATCAAACCGAACAGGGCATTGAAATTGTCCTGCAAAGCCTTGATGTAGACCATTGCTTTCGCCGAGGCTGTGTCGGACAGCTCCAGCTGTTTTGCAAGCCGATGCTGCTCTGCATTCGCACCCTCCAGCGCCTCTTCGAGTGCTTTTATCTTATCTGCCTGCTTCTCCTGTTCCTCTTTGACGGCAGCGTCCTTTTCTTTTTTTGCTTCCCGCTTCGCCGCTTTCACCGCCGCTTCGAGCCTTGCCTTTTCCGCTTCGTCCGGGTCTTTTTGCGCAGCGCTTTCTGCTGCTTCCCGCTTCGCCTGCTCGAGTGCCGCTTCGTGCGCGGCGCGATCCTCCGATAACCGTTTTTCAAGCTCCGCGATGCGGCTGCGCATTTCATCCTTTTCGGCGTCGTGCTCTTTCGTCTCTGCCGCTTCGGTTTTTGCCTCTTCCAGCTGCTCCTGCAGGAGACTGATCTGCTCGCCCTGGTCCTTTGCCTTTTTGACAAGCTCGCGGATCTCCGACACCGACATCCCGTCAAATGTTCCCTCACTGAGCATTTCCGTGCGCTCCACGGGGTTGATCTGCGCGATCAGGTCCAGCTTTGTGATCCCGAGACTTGCATTTGACTGCAAAACCGAGCTGCCGAGCCGCTCATAAGTGCTGATATACGTGTACGCCTGCCGCGGCTTGATACCGACGGCGTTTTCCGTGTATTCGTCAAAAGACGCATAGCCGAACTCTTCATACAGCTTATCGTCCCGCATGGTCTTGAGGTCCTTGCAGATCTCCAAAAGCGACTGCGCGCAGATCTCGCCGTTTGCAAGGATGCGCTGGTGGGTCTGCATGGCGGCCTTGTAGGTCTCGGTCATTTCCGTGGACGTGATATGTACGATTGCTTTTTCCATGTTTCTTCCTCCTTATGCCGCTTCGACGGCTTTGTTTGCTTTCTCTTTCTTATGCTTCGGGCGTTTGCTGCCGGCGCGCACCCACTCGATCCAGCGGTCAAGGAATGTCTTTTCCGCTTCGGTGCACTGTCTGTCCCTGTACCCGTACCGCTGACAAATGCGTTTGTCGCTGTCGGACACTTCGACGGTCACGAGCCGTTCCTCCGGCGCCGCGCACTTGCGTAGAAATACTATGGTCGTTTTACCCTCCACATGGCGCGAGGCGTACCCGCCCACACAATGGGACAGCACCTTGCCCTCCTGCACGATGTCGTTTATGCCGGTCGGGATCACGATCTCGTATTTCCCGTCCGTATAGGCGTACATCCTTTGCAGCTTCTCATACCGCTGTTTGTAGGCCTCGAACCTCTTGGCGTCCTGCTTTGCCGTTACGGCATCGGCGGCGCGGTCGTGCGCCTCCCGGAGCCGCTTCGGGTAGATCACATCGCCGCGTGTGAGGTCGTAGTCAAGCTCTTTTGCAAAGCGGAGGTAGTCCGTCCAGATCGTGCAGGTGTGCTGCACTTCGAACCCGTCCGCTTTCTTCTGCCCTTTTTTCTTTTTCGCGTGTTTCTCCAGATAATTGCAGGTTCGTGTCAGGTTCAGCCGTTCCTTTTTGACCGCTTCGGCTATGCGCAGTGCGCCTTCCCCGTACCGTTCGGTAAGCTGTGCCGCGCGGGAATACGCGATCGCCTTGCAGCATTTTCGCAGGATTTGGTACACTTTGAAATCTATGTCATAGCGGTAATGCTCGCGGAAGTCGGCAAACTCCGCTTTGTCCATGCCGAACATCTCTTTCGGCGTCGCCGCTTCCCAGTCGATGTACCGCTTCATCGGCTTCCCGTCCACAAGGCTGCACACAAAATCCGACAGTCCGCTTTCCAGCTTCAAAAGACGCTCTACGCTCGGATACAGCGCGCAGTACGCAAAGAACTTCACGTCCGGGCTTTCGCCGACGCCGTAGCCAAAGCTGTTGTTGTACCACCATGTTTCATAGGCCCTTTCAAACAGCCTTATGGGGGCATATCGCAGGAATGTCTTTTCCAAGCGGTCAAACCCGATCCAATCGTACCCGCGCTTATCCGGCGCTGCATAGTTGTAGCTCACGGTCTTTGTAAACGGCTCCGTGATCCGCTTCGGCTCCTCGTAGTCGCCGGAACGCAGCCCAAGGTAGGTATAGTCATAGGCGATTTTGAATTCCCGCGCATACCCCGGGGCGAGATAGTACACCGCCGCTTCGGACTTTTCCGGCTCGATGAGGTGGTATCCTCCTCTGGTCGCGGCGCTCTGGTAATCTTTGACCGCATACAGCGCGAGCAGGTACACCGCGTCCTTGACGGGCTTGACAAGGACGATCCTTTCCCACTGCGTCAGACTTTTACAACTCTTCGCGCGCGCGGTTTCCTTCATTTTCACGTGCCGCCCGCATTTCGGGCACACGCTCCATTCGTTGTGGTGTTTTGCTAAAAATTCACGGTGCTGATCGTCCATGGTGCGCTGTGTGTATGCGTAGGCAAAGTGCTCCCGACAGCTTGTGCACCAGCACTCCCGAAAGCCTGCGTCTCTATGTTCGCGGTAAAACAGATACGGCGTAAATGCAAGGTTGATGCCGTCAAGGTCGTCCTTGTTTAACTTTGGGACGTGTTTCAGTATCGCATCTTTTGTTCGATAGACCATCTACATCGCCCCCCTTAGAACAGGTCGTCCAGCGTCAGGTTGATGACCTTCCCGCGTTTTTCCGCTTCGCCGGCGTCCAGATCCCCGCAAAGGTCGATCTCCATGCGTAAGCGGACGTCTGCCGTGGAAAAATAGAATTTCGCGGCGCTGCGGTACGCTTCAAGGTCCGATATGCTGTCCCCTGTTCCTTTTAAGATTTCCTTGCAGCAGTCTGACAAGGTCTTGTCCGTCTGCACGACCGCCTGTGCGAACTCGTCGTCCTGCGCACAGAAGTCCCGCAGGGCCGATGCGACCGGGTGATATATGACCTTGGCTTTTCGGTCTCCTTGAAAGGCCTGTTCTTCTTTATTCAACTTCTCTATCGCTTGGGATTTATACATTTTTGGGCTCCTTTTTTCACGTTTTCGCACGCAAAAACGCGGTTTTTACGCGGATTTTTCCGCTTCATTTTTGCGCCGCTTTTCGCATATATAGTTTTTTGTAAAATGTTTAACGCCAGCATGATTTTCTGACTGCCACGGGCTACACAAAAACACGTGCGCGCGGGCTCACCGCTTTTGTCAAGAGGGGCTGCGGTCGACACGCATTTTTTATTCACGACTTTTTTCCGCCCGGGGGTGTCACGATATCGTCACGCCTTGTTGTGATACACAAGGCGGATACCACCTGCTTGACTTCATCAGCCGCTTCGATGGCTTCCTTGGGATAGTTTGCGCGCATTGATCTCGCCGTCAATTCAAGTGCCGCAATGATAAACGGCGCAAGAACTTCATTCGTGGGATTTATGGCACGGTTGATCTCTTGTGCAATCGACTGCATGACACTCGTGACGGCATCGTTTATATTTTCCTGCCGTTCCACCGTAGTGCAGATAATCTTTGTAAGTTCGTATGCTTTCTGTTCTGTCATGTTTTGTTGCTCCTTTTCCTCATTCCCAGACGCCCCAATCTTCGAACGTCCACGGCGGCGGGTCTTTGTCTGTGCGGTACATCACCACAGACAGATACCACCGCCCATTGTACGGATTCCTGCGCGCATAGCAGCGCAAGAACCGATAGCCCTTGTATCGCCGTTCCCAAAACGCGGCGTCGTCCACGCGTTCCTTCGCCCAGTGTTCGAGCTGGCGCTGCGATGTTCTGCCGTCCCGCTTCGACGGGTCTGGTACCTTTGGCGGGACCATATTGCGCGAGCAGATATATTTCTTCTTGCCGAACGCCACATTGGATTTCGTCATATACTTGGCTGCCGCTTCGGGGCCGAACCGGTCGGGCTGGTAATTGTCCACATTGACACGCACGCCCTTGTCCCACAGCCGCTCCATAGTACGGTCATCCAAGCCGCCCGTGACAAACAGGTGATAGTGCCAATTCACACGCCCCTTGTATTCGCCGGATCGGTATGTCACCTGCTCTATCGAGTAGGCATATTTCATCGGTCGCTCAAGACACTTGACCTTTTCGGCGAGCTGTTCTCGCTGCTTCCGAAGCTCCGGCGTATCCGGCATGGCGGCAAGGGCTTTCTTGGCTTTCTTAAGCTCGGACTGCCTTCGTCGTTTTACGCGGGCAAGGTGATTCTTCAGTTCCCGTTGTGCATCCTCACGGGTCTGCGGTGCAAGTGCGGGAATAAACGTCGGGTGTTCGTAGTAGTCCCGTTCATCAAAGTTCGCATTGACGCGCTCCACTATATTCCGTACCGCCTTATTGTGGTTATATTTCTCCTGCTCGGCGGTCGAGCGTTTCGTTTTCGGGGCGCGGGACGGGATGCGTCGGCCGTCGGAAAATATGGGGTAAAAGTCTGCGGTGAAGAGCTTGCCCGCGTAGGTACGCTTTTCCCGGTTCATACCGCACCCCCTCCCGTAGCGGAAAACAGGTTTGCGTCTGCGTTGTTCAGCTCGAATACGGCGTTATACAGGGCGGTGCGCAGGTACTTTTTCGGTTTGTGGACTTTGTACGGGATCTCGTTATAGTTTTCCAAGACGTGCATGACGTGCTCGTTTTCAAGCTGCGTGTATATGGCTTGCACATCTCCGGCTTCCCGCAGTGTGCCATCCACACGCAGCTTGTCCTCCGGGCGCAGACGCATGACCTCGGCTATGATCTCGGCGATCTCCTGTGCCTGCTTGAGCAGTGCAAACGGGAAACAGGTTATGTCTATCTGTTCTTTGACGTCCTCTAAAGTCTCATCGAACGACGGACGGACAGACGGACTTTCCCCAATAAAATTTTTATCGTTTTGCATATTGTCAATTTCCTTTCCTGTTGCGGGTTCGACAGCCGTAAATGTGCGAAAAGATACTATACATTACAAGGCCGCCACGCGCCCGGACGGACGCGAAAAAAATTGACAAATGCCGTGCATTTTGCTATACTATATATGTAAGGTGTGGCACGGCATTTGCCTTGTCAGCTTCCGCTTCGCGAGTGCAATCGCGAGGCGGTTATTTTTTTATGTCCTCTTCTGTGTCGGTGCTTTCCGCTTCGGCGGGAGGTTTGATATCCAGCGCCGTAATCCTGTCGGAGCCGTATATGGCTTTGAGCAGATCCATCGGTATATTGCTTGCGATGCGCGGCGGGATGTTCGGCGGCGGGGCCTTCACGCCGAAGCGCTTTTCCAAATGCGGGATCTCGATGCACTCAAAATCCAGCCTTTGCGCATCGGACGGAGGGAAGTGCAGCGGGATGTCGTGTTTTTCCTTGTATTGATCATAGATGTGTGCAATGTATGGATTTAGGATGTTTACCCTATATCCGTATTTGTTGTTTTCCATAAACGGCGGTTCCGGCGCGGTGTATTCCGGCATTATTTCAGCCCCCTTTCTGCTGCTGGCTCGCGGCGTCGGGCATATAAAATGGACACGCGCCCCTGTCGAAGCACAGCATCCTGTTCAGTGCCAAGCATCCGCCGTCCCGGTCATATTGCTCGCTACTGTATGCAAAGCAGTCCCGCTTTTCGCGGCTCGGCGCATGGATAAAGTGTATTGTCACGGTTTCCGTCACGGTTTTAACCTCCTTTCCGCTTCGGTGAGCAGCCTTGCGACCTCAACAAGCAGCGCCTGCTCGTAATATCCCGCCTTGCGCTCTGCATGTTGTAGCAGACTTTTCGCCGCCGCGATCTTATTTGCCGCTTCGCGCATACGGATCTCTGCGTGCGCAAGCTCTTTTTGCAGTTGACTGCAATTCGGGCATTCTGTCACGGCTTGTCTCTCCTTTTTTCGTATTTTCCAGCAGCAGATCCAGCATCTGTTCCGCCGTGTCCGTTGCATCCTTCAGCGCACCGGTCATAGCGCGGATGCATTTGTCCTGTGCGGCGATGACGGCTTGCAGCGTCTCTATGTACCGCACCGCCAGCTTGCCGTTTGACGAAAACAACTCGCGGAAATCAAGCTTGGCGAATACATTGACTTCAGGGGTCATGTTGTTACCTCCTTCACCTTGACAAACCGCCCCGCCTTGTCCAGCCTGTACCATATGTCGGGCTTGATCTTCTCGCCGTCCACGACCTTGACTTTTACGCCGACAAGCTTGTAATCCACCCAATATTGCAGCGCAAGCACCGCGTGTATACCACCTCGGACTTTTGCACCATCGCCTCCGTATACGACGGACCAATTGCCGCCCGTGAGGGCTGACTCATTGCCGCCCGTGAGGGCTGACTCATCGCCGCCCGTGAGGGCTGACTCAT
>JFBN01306985.1_pt1 | contig 26346 bp, 48 predicted proteins | sample 768741 | NCBI WGS metagenome assembly JFBN01 (sample SAMN01983846, study PRJNA193217) | chicken gut metagenome | biome: terrestrial biome; isolation source: ceca of Broiler chicken | host: Gallus gallus | place: United Kingdom: England | collected 2010-09-07
TCTTCTTTTTATTTTGGAGGATAGCATGGCTGAAATCAAAATTCCGAATAATTCTTTCTCGTCAAAAAGCTCTCTTGACTCTACTACTCAGGGTAAAAAGCCTGAAGAAAAGAAGTTCAGCAAGGTCACAACGGGAAAGGTTATTGTAAAAAAGAAAAGCAACGCAAAGAAACTGGCTGATATTTTCATTCTCGGGGATATGGAACAGGTAAAGCAGAGTCTTATAAATGATTTGCTGATTCCTGGCACAAAGAATCTCCTTTACAACATCGCCAACACTGCTCTTTCGATGCTTTTCTTTAACAATCAGCGTCCTATGAACGGTTATTGGCAGCCGAATCAGTATCAGCAGCCCCCTCGTCCTTATCAGACCACCAGCTATTCGAGCTTTTATACCCAGAACCAGTATCAGCAGCAAGCGCCTGTTCAAAGCGGATATTCTCAGAACCAAGAAATAGTCTTTGGCTCAAGAGTAGATGCCGAGAACGTTCTTGACCAGATGAACGGAGCCCTTGCAACCTACGGTCAAGTCTCTGTCGCTGATTTTTACGACCTTATGGGTATTACAACGAGCTATGTGGACTATTCGTATGGCTGGTATAATCTGTCTGGTGCTCATGTACGGGCTGTGAATGGAGGGTTTGTAATCGACTTCCCACGAGCTGCTGCACTCAGAAAATGATATTTTGAAAGAAGGATTTATGGTGAAACGAATTGTGAAGGACATCTTTGCCGCTGTTGGTGTCATCACGGTGTACAAGGCGTTTTGCGATAACTATGAAGTGAAAAGAAAGAGTGACGCGGATGATATTATTGTCCCTCTTGCGTCTACTTCATGGAAATCGGTTACTTATGCGGATCGCGATGAAGCTGAACAAATTCTTTCTGAACTGAAAGAAGCCATTGAAAAATGGCATTATGTCAGTGTTGCGGATGCTTGCGACCTGACCGGAATATGTTCAAATTACAGCGACACAAAAATCGGTTGGCAAAATCTTGACGGCGCGTCTGTCCGAGCGATTAAAAAGAAAGTCGCAACGTGTCGCACCGCCTATATTGGCGGAAAGGAAGAAATCGTAGATAGATACTACGTTTCTCTTCCTGATCCCATCAAACTCTAAGAAAGGAGCTTTTATATTATGAAGTTTAATATGACTTCTGCTCTCGAATCTGCTTCGAGACTTGCAAATAAACTCGCCTTTAAGGCAAAAAAGCATTCCCCTGAAATCCTCATTGCTGTCGGCGCTGTGTCTATCGTCACTGGCACTGTCCAGGCCTGCAAAGCTACTCTCAAAATGCAGGACGTGCTTGAGACTACGAGTGATAACCTTGAGAAGATTCACGGTCTTGAGGACGGCACTTTGAAAGTCAAAGAGGGCGAAACCTACACCGAAGAGGACGCTCGCAAGGACAAAACCACCGTTTATATTCAGACTGCCGCGAAGGCTGCAAAGCTCTATGCACCTGCTGTCATTCTCATCGGTGGCGGTCTTGGCTGTATGATCGGCTCGCATATTATCATGCGTCGGCGCTATGGTGCTGCGGTTGCGGCATATTCGGCTGTCACCACTGCATTCAATGAGTACAAAGCTCGTGTTAAGGAGCGCTTTGGCGAGCAGACTCAGTATGAACTGGAGCATGGTGTCAAAGCCGAAGAAGTTGAAACCACTGACGAAAACGGTAATAAGAAAAAAGAGACCGTCTATGTCGGCGACAAGATGATTAAGCATCCTTATAGCGTAGTCTTTGATGAAACAAACCCTTATTACGAGCGGGGAGCTGGGTATAATCTGATCTTCGTCAGGAACGTGCAGGATGCCGCAAACCGTAAACTTCGTAAAAAGGGATACTTGTTCCTGAATGATGTCTACGACATGCTGGGTGTGCCCAATACTTATATCGGTCAGTTCGCCGGTTGGGTATGGGACCCTGCAAATCCGAAGATCGATTCGTATGTGGATTTCGGTCTTTATGACGAAATGAATCCGCAGAAAGTAGCATTCCTTCAGGGTGACGAATACAGCGTCGTTCTGGACTTTAATGTTGATGGCAACATCATTGACAAAGTTGAAGGTATTGAAAAACGTCGTCAGGAAATTATGGGTAACTAATATTCTATTTTAGAAAGAGGATCTATATTATGAAATTTGTGAATATTGCTAAACTCGCTCTTACTTTTGCCGCAGGTGTCTTCGCAGGTGCTTACTATATGCATACTCGTATGCGCGAAGAATACCAGAGCTATGCGGATGAACAGATCGAATCCATGCGTCAGCACTTTGCAGAAAAAGAAGCAAAGATGGACGAAGAAATCGAAGACAAAGCCGTGAAAAAGGGGATTGATTTTGCCATGGAGAAACTCAATTTGCAGGATAGCGAAGGGAGAAGTATTTACGAGACCGATACTCGAACCTATGAGCTGATTCCGCCCGATGAATTTGGCGAAATTGACGAATTCGACACAAGCTTTCTCACCTATACTGCCGATGGTGTACTTTGCTATGACCAGACTGGCGAAAAGGTGGAAAATGTTCAGCGTACTGTTGGTCCGGATGCACTGGATAACATCGGCAAATTCATCCCGGATACAATTCATGTAAGAAATCATCTTTATCATAAGGACTACGAGATTTTGCGGAGTCTTGAAACTTATGACGAATTTATGAGTCCAAGAGAGGAGGGCACTGAATGATATATAACCCCACTGTGCAGCTTTATGAAGATTACCTCGTGAGCACCGTCTGGCATAATGATGGTTTCCGAGGCCCCAGGTACCATCAGCTTTTCAGTTTTCTCTTTAATACACCATTTATTCCATCCATTGAACTTGACCAGCCTAGAGCAAACGACGCTATTGGTTTGCGTTACGCTTACGCTGACCAGTATCATATTCCATACGAAATCATTGATCGAGACCTTGGTGGGCAGAATAGTTCCTGCTCAATGCTCGAGATGATGGTGGCGCTTTCTATTCGCATGGAAAACCACATCATGGAAGATAAGGACCTTGGGAATCGGACTGGTCAGTGGTTCTGGTCGATGATTGTTTCTCTCGGTCTTGACGGCATGGACGATACCAATTTCGATTCAGCAAAAGCTGCTGGAATCATACATCGCTTCAGCACTCGCCAGTATGAACCTTGCGGGAAAGGCGGCCTTTTCACTGTACAGAATCCGACGATTGACATGCGAGGGATGGATATTTGGTATCAGATGCAGCATTGGATCGGAGAAAACTACATCGGGAAAGTCTAAAAATAGAAAGGAGGAGTCGCTTTGAATGCTTGATTTTCTGTTCATCTCAACGAGGCAGAAAAAGGGAATCGTTGAGATATATCCAAAGTTCATTATAAAGAAGTCAAGTGATCTCATGATTCGAGGTGGCGACTTCTATGCTATATGGGTGGAAGAAAGGGGGCTTTGGTCTACTGACGAAGAGGACGCTTTGCAACTAATTGACAGGGAGCTTGACGTATATGCCGAAGGTCGCAAAGGAATACTTGACCAATATCGTGTCTTACATATGTGGGATGCGGAAAGCGGCATGATTGATATTTGGCACAAGTATTGCCAGCGGCAGATGCGGGACAACTTCCACATGCTTGACGAGAGACTGATATTTTCAAATACAGCTATCTCGAAAGACATGTATGCTTCAAAGCGTCTTCCTTATGCACTCGAGAATTGTCCAATTCCAGCTTGGGATAGACTCATGAGCATTCTCTATGCTCCAAAAGAGCGAGAGAAGATTGAGTGGGCCATTGGAGCTATCGTGAACGGCGACTCTAAAACACTGCAAAAATTCATGGTGCTTTATGGTCCTCCCGGTTCGGGTAAGTCGACGGTGCTTAACATCATTCAGCTTCTCTTCGAAGGATATTACTCCGTCTTTGACGCGAAGGCTCTTGGTTCTAGCTCAAATGCGTTTGCTCTGGAAGCATTCAGGACGAATCCGCTTGTAGCTATCCAGCACGACGGCGATCTATCCAGAATCGAGGATAATACCAGAATCAACTCTCTTGTATCGCATGAGAGCATGATGGTAAACGAGAAATTTCGTTCCGCATATGCTTCCCGCTTTAAGTCGTTTCTGTTCCTTGGTACAAACAAACCTGTTAAGATATCTGACTCAAAATCTGGTCTTTTGCGAAGACTTATCGATGTCGAACCAACCGGAGACAAAATACCAGCAAAAGAGTATTTTCAGCTTACTGAACAGGTGAAATTTGAACTCGGTGGAATCGCTTGGCATTGTAAGGAAGTGTATGAAGGTGACGTTCGTAAATACGATGGATATATTCCACAGCGTATGATGAGCGCGTCAAACGACTTTTACAACTTCATCATGGACTCGGCTTTGGTGTTCGAGAAAGAAGACTCTGTGAGCCTTAAAACTGCTTGGGAGATGTACAAAACATTTTGCGAACAGACCGGTGTGCAGTATCCTTCAAGCAGAAGAGCTATCAAAGAGGAGCTGAGAGATTACTTTCGCAATTATATCGAACGAGGCGTCCTTGAAGACGGCACAAGAGTAAGAAATTACTACTATGGCTTTAGGAAGGAAAAAATAGGAGAAATCGAGGAGGAAATAAAAGAAGAGACCAAAAAGACAGAAACATGGCTTGCATTTAGTGAGCAGCATTCTTTACTTGATGATATTTTGGCGGATTGTCCAGCGCAATATGCATCCGGTGAAGGAACGCCTTTGCGTAAATGGCAAAATGTCAAAACAAAACTTAAAGACCTTGACCCCTCAAGACTTCATTATGTCAAAGTGCCGGAAAACCATATCGTAGTTGACTTTGATATTCCGGGAAAAGACGGAAAGAAGGACTTTGAGGCAAACCTTGCAGCGGCTTCTAAATTTCCGAAAACTTATGCCGAGCTCTCGAAATCGGGAGCCGGGATTCATCTCCATTATATTTATTCTGGAGATGTGAGTAAACTTTCAAGAATTTATGAAGAGCACATCGAGGTGAAGGTCTTTAATGGAAATGCATCTTTGCGAAGAATGCTATCTCAGTGCAATGACATTCCCATTGCTACCATCAACGCAGGCCTACCCTTAAAAGGAGAGACCCCTGTGAAAAACGTAAAGGAGATTAAATCAGAGAAGGCTTTGCGTATCATGATCGCTCGAAACTTAAACAAAGAGTACCATGGGTATACAAAGCCTTCTATTGATTTCATTTGGCAAATACTGGAAGATGCTTACGCGAGCGAGCTTCGATACGATGTGACGGATATGCGCAATGCGGTTCTTGGTTTCGCAGCCGGGAGTCATAATAACGCAGACTATTGCATTAGGAAAGTCGGAACAATGCATTTTAAGTCAAAAGAGAAGGAAGTGGAGCTTAACGAAAACGGAGAAGCTCCGATCGTGTTCTTTGACGTGGAGGTGTTTCCGAACCTTTTTCTCGTATGCTGGAAACTCGCAGGCGAAGATAAACCCGTCATTAAGATGGTCAACCCTGGACCGAGAGAGATTGAAGAGCTTTTGAGGTATCGTTTGGTCGGTTTCAATAACCGAAAATACGATAACCACATGCTCTACGGATGCTTGATTGGTTTTGCCCCCGAGCAACTATATGCTTTGAGCCAATCTATCATCAACGAAGGAAAAGGTTTTTTTGGAGAAGCGTATAACCTCAGTTATACTGATATTTATGACTTCTCTTCGAAGAAACAAAGCCTTAAAAAGTTCGAGATCGAACTCGGCATCCATCATCAGGAACTCGGAATGCCATGGGATCAGCCTGTGCCGGAAGATCTTTGGGATAAGGTTGCTGACTATTGCGAAAACGATGTGGTTTCAACCGAAGCTACGTTTAACGCTCGCCATGCAGATTTCGTAGCAAGAGAAATTCTGGCGGACATTGCGGGAATGACAGTCAATGATACGACTAACAGCCTTACCACCAAAATTATATTTGGCAACAATAAGCATCCTTCTCTTGTGTATACGGATCTATCTACCGGCATGTCCACAGACGGAACGTACAATCCTCATAATAAGTTCGAGGGGTATGAGTTCCGTTATCTGGATCGTCAAGGTGAAAAAGATGATGGACGCAAACACAATATGTATCGTGGTGTCGATCTTGGCTTCGGTGGATATGTCTATGCCGAACCCGGAATGTATACGAGTCTCGCACTGCTAGATGTTGCATCGCTGCATCCAAATAGCATTATCCAGCTAAATCTTTTTGGGGAATACACCAAAAACTTCAAAGATATTTTGGATACTCGAATTCTTATCAAACATAAAGAATACGACAAAGCAAAAGAACTCTTTGAAGGAAGGCTTGCAAAATACCTTAATGATCCCGCTCAGGCAAAAGCATTGGCGCAAGCTCTTAAAATCGCGATCAATTCTGTATACGGCTTAACTTCGGCAAGCTTTGATAACCCGTTTAGAGATGCTCGCAACGTCAATAATATTGTGGCTTTGCGTGGGGCTTTGTTCATGAAGACTCTTCAGGACGAAGTTGCAAAGCGTGGGTTTGTCGTATCACATATCAAAACTGATTCGATCAAGATTCCCGAAGCGACACCCGAAATCATTGATTTTTGCATGTCCTTTGCCAAAGAGTATGGCTATACATTTGAGCACGAGGCAACCTATTCGAAACTGTGTCTTGTGAACAACGCAGTTTATATTGCCAAAGATGCAGCAGATAGTCACTGGACTGCGACCGGTACTCAATTCCAAGTTCCCTATGTATTCAAAACTCTTTTCTCTAAAGAGCCTCTCACTTTCGACGACATGTGCGAGACAAAGAGCGTTCAAAAAGGTGCTATTTATCTCGATATGAATGAGAAGCTGCCTGAAGGAGAACACAATTATATTTTTGTAGGCCGCGTCGGACAGTTTACGCCTGTTGATAATGGCGTCGGGGGAGGAGAACTTCTTTGCAAACGGGATAATGGGACTTACGCTGGTATTAGTGGTTCTGTTGGGTATCGCTGGATGGAAAGTGAAGTGATACGAAAGGTTTATCCCGATCCCATAAGTATCGTGGATAGAGATTATTACACAAAGCTTGTGGATGCTGCTGTCGATGCTATCAACAAATATGGCGACTTTGAATGGTTTGTGTCTGACGATCCTGGCATTGCGCCTTGGGATTCTCCCGGGCCTCCCTGGGACGAAGGACCGACTGCATTTGATGTGAGGTAATTGATATTATGAAATACAACATTAACTTTCCGAAAAATCCGTTTGACTTTGACGAAGAAGCATACATCAGATTGATCCAGAGAGAACTTCATAGCGAGATGGCTGAGAACATCCGCTTGAAACGGGAACTTGATGATCTTAAGAAAAAACGTGATATTCCATCTGCTTATCCTGGATCTACTTTCGGTCTTGTCTACCAGGAATGTGAGGTTCGTCCCATCTTTGCCATCGACAAGGTTCTCTTTAATCCTCCTGCCACGATTGTCTTCTGGCTGGATGGTACGAAGACTGTTGTCAAATGCAAAGAAGGCGAAGAGTTTTCTGAATGGGCCGGCATTGCGCTCTGTCTTGCAAAGAAACTGTACGGGCCGAACTTCCATAAGATTTTCAGAGCTCATTGCTCTGATCCCGAGAAGACCGTGAACGACATGTCTGATAGTGAGATTACCAAAGCAGCAAGACAGGTAATCAAAGGTACGTTTGAGAAGTTTCTTAACGAACTTGAGAAACTTTCCATGGACTGACGCGGAATAATCATCGCCATTTATGGAGGTGATAAGCATGACCACTGTAAATGATATTGGTGAAGAAATGCTGAAAGTTCAAAGACAAATTACTTTTCTGAAATCAAAACGCAAGAAAACAAGCGAGGACGTCGAAGAGATATTTATCTTGAATCGCTATTACAACATTTTGTTCGCTGATTACATGGCCAAAACAAATTAACCCAATAGGGAGCCACTAGAGAAATCTGGTGGCTTTTATTTTTCACAAAAAGAAAGGAAAATTACATTATGACTACTTCTACTAACCGTAACGCCGTTGTCCGTCTTGACGACACTCGCTTCATTTTCCGCACGAACTTCTCTGGCGATCCTGAGCGTGATCGCTTTGGGTCGAATCGTCGCCAGTTTAATATCGTCATTCCTTCTGACCAGCAGGCACATGACCTTGAGATGGCCGGGGTGAATGTCAAATGGACGCAGCCGAACCCGAACTATACCTATGAGGGCGAGTTTGTCTCTCGGCCTTTCGTTCGGGTGAACGTCAACCTCGAATCCAAGTGGCCTCCCGAGGTCTATCTCATCGCTCCGAATGGGGTAAAGACTCTGCTTACTCCAGACACGATCGGCATTCTCGATAACATCCGCGTCAAGAACGTTTGCTGCCAGGCTAAGATGGCCGAAAAGCGTAACCAGCCTGGTGCCTACACGCTTTACGCTCAGTATGTCTACGTCGAGCAGGCGGCCGATCCGTTCCCCGATCCTTATGCAGAGCGCTACACTGTTCCCGAGGCGGACACCGAGATGGCTCCTGCGAGCGAAGACGACATGCCCTTCTAAGCTTGATATTTGCTGAACTGACTGGTGCCCACGTCGCAGCTAAGGCGTTCTAGAAAGTTCAGTTGATATATTGCCACTTCGAGGGGACTTGAGGTGGCTTTATTTGGGACATTAGCTTAATGGTTAAAGCTGGCGGCTCATAACCGCTTGAGTGGGGGTTCGAATCCCTCATGTCCCACCATTTATATTTTGAAAGAGAGGTTTGGCCATGAACGAACGAAAAAGAGGATATCGGAAAGAACCAGTAAATTGTCAAGTTTGCGGAAAGCTCATACCAAACGCTTATGCTTCGAGAAAATACTGTGATGATTGTCGAAAGAAAATTAGACGAAGGTATGACGGGAAACATCACGAAGACCATCGAAGAGCGTACGAAGTTGTTATAGATGAGATAAAAAGCGAGCTCGAACCCGAATCTATATTCCCAATTCGACCACATAAAACCATTCGAGAAATTGTCATCGAGGCAGAAAAAGAAGGACTGACCTATGGAAAATACGTTGCGAAATACCATTTATAGGAGGTTGATATTTTGGCTGGCATAAGTCTTTATGATTACCAACTTGATGCGCTTAGGCGAATGCATAACGGCTGTATTCTTTGCGGTGGAGTCGGCAGCGGTAAGTCGCGGACGGCACTTGCTTACTTTTATGTAAAGCACGGAGGTGAAGTAAATACCGAAAAATATGTTCCTATGGATGATATAAAGATACCAAACCTTTATATTATCACAACGGCTAGAAAACGGGATACCTGCGAATGGGAAGAAGAACTCGTCCCTTTTCTTCTTTCACCAAATAGAGAAATCAATCTCTATCATAACCGTGTTATCATTGACTCGTGGAATAACATCGGTCGATACGATAAAGCGCAAAATGCCTTCTTTATATTTGATGAACAGCGTGTTGTTGGAAAAGGCGCGTGGGTAAAGTCGTTTCTCAAAATTTGCAAAAACAATGAATGGATTCTACTTTCCGCGACTCCTGGAGATACTTGGCAAGATTATATTCCTGTCTTTATAGCAAATGGGTTTTATCGAAATCGAACTGAGTTTAATGAAATGCATTGCATTTATAGTCGATTTTCCAAATACCCGAAAGTAGAACGATACTTAAACGTAGGCAGACTCATTCGCCTTCGCAACAGGATTTTGGTCGGTATGGACTTCAAACGGCAAACTATAAGTCATCACGATGATATTTTGGTGGACTACGATAGGTCCACCTATAAGGAAATCATCAAAACTAGATGGAATCCTTATAAAAACGAACCAATCAAAGATGCCGCTGAGATGTGTGGCCTACTTCGAAAGATTGTGAATCTTGCACCCGACCGCTTCACAGCTTGCATTGAAATCATTTCTGGTCACCCAAAAGTCATCATCTTTTATAATTTCGATTATGAGCTCGAGTCACTTATCGATATGTGCGCAGCAGACGGGATTGAGTATGCTCAGTGGAACGGGCATAAGCATCAGCCTATTCCCGAAGGCGATAGATGGGCGTATCTTGTGCAGTATACAGCTGGAGCCGAAGGATGGAACTGTATCAAGACAGATACCATTATATTCTTCTCGCAAAATTATTCTTACAAGGTCATGGTACAAGCCGCGGGGAGAATTGATCGGCTAAATACGCCCTATAAAGACCTTTACTACTATCATCTGAAGAGCCCTTCTTCGATTGATATTTCGATCGCAAGGGCACTCAAGCAAAAGAAAAACTTCAACGAACGAAAATTTATGGATGGAGGAGAAAAATATGATTAACCTTTATAACGGAAGTGAGCCCATTATCAATCCGTGGCTATTCTATCTTGCGGACCTTGTGTCTGCATTGAAGGTGACACTAATTATTTTGAGCATCGGGCTTATATTCGGGTCTTGGCTTTATTTTGCCGCTTGGAATGAAAATAGGGAGTATAGATCGGATTCCGAAGAAAACATCAAACTTAGAAAAACTTGGCTCAAAGGAGCTAAGATGTGCCTTATAAGTGCTATCATAACGTTTATCGTCGGCATGATGGTCCCGAAAGAGAGAACGCTTTATGCTATGGCTATTGCGAGTGTTTTAACCCCGGATACCGTGCAACTTATCTACGATAAAACAGGGGAGACTGCGACTGATATTCGGAATGGAGGTGGAGCTTTGATCGAGGACATTGTTGACTATGGAGTTGACAAGATAAACGAAATGAGAAACGTGGAACCCATCGAAACGGAGGACAATGCAGAATGAAAGAAAAATACGTAAAGCTTAGCGACGTCATCGCGATGCTCCGTTCGGACATAAAGAACACGAATGACGCTAAAGCGGAAATTACAGGAGACGATATTAACGCTCAAAGTAGAAAAGCGGCTTGTGATATTCTTGCAAAACATACCTCGGTTTTATTGATGACTGCGCTGAATCATCTGAAAATCTATGAGTTCGAAGACGGAAAGAAGTGAAACTGATGAGAAACCCTTCAAAGAAAACACTCAAGCACATGGCGAGAGTAGCACTCGGACAAAATGATCCTTACAATCCCATAAATAGAAATATTTGCAAATGGGAAAAGATGTTTCCGAAGCTTGCTGCGAGAGAACGCTGGAGGTTTTTCTATTACTACAATATGATGCTTGCGTTTGCTAGAAGCTCAAAGAAAGGAAACGGACAAGTAGGATGAATTATTCGAAGAAACACCTTAAGCATCTTTTTCATAAATATTGCTTTGATGGATATAATCTCAAAGTTTTTGGTAATTCTGGCCATGACAGAAATGCTATATGTCACTGGTATAATCAATTAGAGCACAGTCTTTACCGTAAGTGCGAAAGAAAGGCAAAACGATGAAAGAAAACGAGACAATTCAGTACATCAATAAAACAGCACTTTTGAATGAGCTTTTATATTTGAAAGAGGCCGCAAAGAAAGTAAACCCCAAGGAAACATACATTCTCATGGCGCAGGAACGATTTATAAAAGACCTCGATTGGTTTATTGAGATTGTGGATAACTATCCTAGCCCGAGATTCACACTTCCTGGATTTTTAAAGGAGAAAACATGATGAAAGAATATCTTGATAAAAGCACATTACTTGACTATTTCAGAGCCAGAGTAGAGATGGGAGAGTATGTGGTCAATGACGATCTTCTTGACGAGAAGACCAAAGATAAAAACAAGGCGGTAGTTCTTGATAGAAAGGATTTGGTTTCAATCGTTGAAGGGATGTCACCTGAAGATCCCTATAAAAAGATTATCCACAGGCTTGAACACCTGATCAATTACTATCAAAACTGGGGCCCCACCGGTGCTTCCCATCATCTTATGGGTCAGGTGTTTGCCTACAAAAATATCCTGAGCTTTATAAAGAATATTGATAACGAAAGAGATCCTTTTGAAGGAGAGTAAAATACTATGAAAACTCTTGGTAAAGAAAAGTTTGTAAAAGATATTTTGGCGTATCTTAAAGAGGAAATGAAACTCGAGGAAGAACGTCGGTTTAATTCTCTGGGAAATGATTGGCATAACCACAACGGAATGCTGATCGCGTACAACAATGTGAAACGCTATATTGAGCAATTACTTCGGGAGGAAAAGAAATGAAAAGTTATGACGAACTTGCTGTCGAAGAGCTTCGCAAAATTAACGATCATCTCAAGAATACTTGCCGACTGCTAGTAACTCTCGGTGAAAGAGAAAAAGAGGCTTCAACGCAACTTCTTTATTTACGAAACGAGCTGTATGACTATTACAGAAAGACTCATCCTGAAGATAAAGAGATGGAGGAGAAAAACAAAAATGATTAAAGATTCTGGCGAACGCACCGAGTTTTCTACCGGTGCAAAGCGTGATATTCAGCACGGGAAAGGCAGAATGGATCTCTTGCCTTGGTACGGTATCATGGAAGTTTCTAAGCATTGCGAGGAGGGCGCAGAAAAGTATGGAGAGCATAATGTGGATAAAGGAATTCCGCTGCATTCTCTTTGTGACTCGGCAGCAAGACACCTTGCAAAATTTATCTGCGGGGAGCTTGATGAAGACCACTTAAGAGCTGCTTGCTGGAATCTTCTCTGGGCTCTCAATCAGCGCAAGACTCATCCTGAGCTTGATGACCTATATTCTCATAAGGAGACCGAGAGTACCGTGTACGAAACCCGCGAAGAAGCGCTTCATCCGCTCACAAGGGATGAGATTCTCCAGCGCTGTAAAGAGGCTCAGGATGTCTATGTAGTTTCTAAATCTGAAATGTTTCGGAGTGGGTGGTACTATCTTCACTTTGCTATCCCCGAAGACAAGAGCGACCCTTTGAGCGTTTTTATGTGTCCGCTGGAAGGAGAATGGTATAAAATGGTCCTTTATACTCCTGAAGAGTTCGAAGTGTATGATGCCGATCCGTCCGAGAATTTAAAGGAAACTAAAGTCAATGACATCGAGCCTAAAGAGCCCACCGCCATCGAACCTCTCTCCAAAGAGCTGCTTCTCGGCATGAATGGGAGATTTGTGTACTTGGTTCTGAATAATAACGGCATCTATATGGATATTGGATGGGTTCGAATCAAGATTGACGGAAATGATATCATCATTGCTAAAGACGATGATGAAGGAAATATCATTTGGGAAAAGCCTTGGACAAATGATAAGACTAACTGCTATGTTACCAATCCGAAACTCTTAGGGAGGAATGATATTCATGATTGATCCGTACGATCTTGCGGCTAATAAAGTCGCTGCTAGATTGGAAATGCTTTCGAAAGAATTATGTACGAATGAGACGATAAACACTTGGTGCGAAATAGTATCGAAAACCGTAAGTGAACAGCGTGACGGAGGCCAAAGCCCAGAAAAGGAGTAATGCCTATTGACTTGCTACGAAAAGCTGCTCGAGATGGATGGTGATACAGTGTATTCTCTTGCTAAAGACATGTATTTCACAGTTACTATTCAGCACGGGCATGTGTATCTTGGGTGCAAAGGATATTTGCCGACGAGAGTATTTGAGGAGACAGTTGATTCTCTTCATCTATGTCCTGTATATCTCGGGCCAATGATTAAGGAAGGATGACACCCATGATTTACTACGATATAATCGTTAACTAGTGTAAGTATTGTATCAATGAGGATTGCAAATTCTACAACGAGCCATGTGGATCATGTTCGTATAAATATTTCGAAGGGACTTGCACACAACCAAATAAATTCAAACGAAAAGAGGAGTGATATTTCATGGCCTATCCTAAAATCTTGGAGGCTCTTCGTGATAGCAGACGAACGTACATCTTTATCGAAGAGTTTGTCAACTGCAATGAAGAAGCAAAATACTTCTCGACTTTTGCGAAGATAGACACTGATACAAGTAAGGATGATATCGTGCTGTGGTTCCCTAAAGAACAGAATGGAGTGTTTCTTAAGGACTTTGTAACGGCGCATCCTTTAGCTACTTATCACAGCGTCATTCCTTGGGATCAAATTGTATGAAAGGATGAAAAGCTATGGTTATCGAAGTTGATATTTTGGCAGTTATTCTTTATACAATCGGTATTTTTACCATTGGCCTCCTTTCTGGTTGCGCATTTGGTATGGTTCTTGAGAGAAACATGGAAGTGCACCAAAAAGATGGGAAGTGATATTTTATGAGCGATGCCTTCAAACGATACGCTGAACTGTATCGAAAGTTTTGGACGATGGATCTTGACGAGGATTTCTTGTGCGTATTCGACACGCCTTACGGAGTTAATAGATTCGGGGTGCGAGTTGAATTCTTTGAGCCCGTCGATGACCACAGAACTAGCGAATACGGAAAAGTGCATGTGCCCAGTGAAAATTTTATGGAGAATGGGGATATTCGTGTATACTTCACTAACGATGAATATGGTCAACCGCTTTATGACCTGATTGTGGATCACCCTGATATTCAATTCTATAAACTCGAGAAAGGAGATGAAATTTAATGGAATCTGAGAACTGGAAAGAAGTGGATTTCCATACATATTGCCCTAAGTGCAAATATCGGTGCAAATCATCGATAGAAGACCCTTGTAACGAGTGTTTGACGGAAGGAGCGAGGATTAACACGAGAAAACCTCTCAGGTTCAAAGAAAAGGAGTGATAATTTATGAAAAAAGAGTATTTTGAAGCTTTGAAAGAACTGAAAATTGCACGGAATCATTTTGACAATGCTTCGCCTGAGTACATTGATGCTGCTATTATGGAACTTCTGATGGCCGAAGCCAAAGTGGGAGCAGTCTACCATGAATAATTTTTGGGAGAAGTTTGCAGACTTTTTAGGCAGGACACTCGCGAGTTTGATTGCGATATTTGCTATTGCGATTATTGCATCAGCCGGACTTAAATGTCTGTGGTTTATTTGGACAAGATTTTTGGTGAGGTAGAAAGATCTGTAAAGGTGACGGATAACATAATCGAAACCGAAACATCTTTAATTCCTCATGATATAAAATGCGAAAGCAGCTGCATAAATAAAAAGAAAAGTATTTTTGATGGGATGTTTGATTTCCTCGAGGAGCTAGTGAGCGAACTCAATGGTATCATTGCCTATGTTTTAGGAGATTATTAAATTAAAAAAGGAGAAAATATTATGTATGACAACAGATTCTTTGATTTCATGATGCAGAATGAAGCCTTGAAGAAAACCATGCTGCTTAATAAGGTGGCGCTTATTATCTTCGAAGCTTTTAGAATGTGGCAAGAAACTATGGGTGATATTTTTCCTTCCAATGTTCCTTCCAATGTAAACTCTGCTCGGATCGACTGCTATGCCAATATCCTCATGGGCGAAATTGAGGATGTCCTGACGCCCAATCAGGATGTCCTGACGCCCAATCAGGATGTGGTCTTGGTGGATATTCACGATAACGGCTTTAACTATAAGCTTGTGAATCTGCTCAAAAATCGCTATCCCGAGCTTGCTATCATTTACCCTTGCTATAGGTATACCGTTGCTGGGCCTATATTCGAGAAGTTTAGATTCTATTGATATTTTATAACAAGGAGAATTAGTATGAAACATCGTATTATCGCTATTGCCATTTGTTTTGCTATGCTGGCTGCTGCCTTGGTTGCTTGCGGGGTTACGTATGATGAGTCTAGCACGAATGTTACTGGTTATGTTTACTCGCCCGGCGGAGAACTTATCGCCAAAGGAAAGGTAACTTACCATAATGTTTTTAGTGGCGGATGCGTGGTTGTCACCATCAATGGCGTCACCTATTCGACTCATCTTTCAAACGTGGTAGTCATGGAGAAGCCCAATGAATGATTATATTGGTAAGTTCAGCAATATTGAGTCTCCGTCTAAGCTCGCCGCCCAGGTCATTGCGCCAGATATTGCGATGATTAAGTGTTACTTAGATCTTACCGAGATGGATCGAAAACTCTATGCTGAATTTAACAAATCGTGCCAAAATGTTACGAATTCGATTAATGCTTCTACGCAGGATGTTACCAACGCAATTAACTACTGCAATATTAACTACTGTAATCAGAACACCAGTCAGGTTTACAACTTTGATCCCATCAAGGTTCCTTTGCCTAGAGAAGAAGTGAACGAAGAAAGTAGCATTTTTGAAAAGATCCTTCTCTGGCTTGAAGATCGAGTGAACGAACTTAACGATCTTTTGAGTATGATTCTGGAATGATATTTTTGAAAGGAGAATGATTATGGATACTGCAACGTACAAGTACAAACTTGTTGTAATTGGTTTTGACCTGGTACCTAGGGAAATTGGTAATTATACCATGTTCGAGATTCAAGATTTCTTGAGATACGCAAAGGCGGTTAACCCGTGCACGACTGCTACCATATCTACCTTTGGTTCGGTGGCGATTGTCGTTCATAAAATCGATACTAGTTATTCGGCGTGTACCGTATTTGATGGAAAGGAGAATTAATTATGAAATTCGTCGATCCTAGCTTTGACATCCTGACTGATATTTCCAGCGGTGGTATCAAAGAGCTCAAACACATCGAGCGCTGTGGCAGAGTTAGCTATCGCTCGGAAGACAAGATCACTGAGGATGGCGAGAGCGCTAAGAAGTTCGTGGCCATGCTTATCCGCAATGGTCATGAGTCAGTTCTTGAGCATGGGAGTCTGACTGTTGAGTTCACCGTGGATCGGGCTATTGCAAACGAGCTTGTGCGGCATCGCTTGGCTTCCTTCACCCAGGAGAGCACCCGCTATTGCAACTATTCGAAAGATAAATTTGGCGGCGACCTGACTTATATTTTACCGTTTTACCTGAAACACGGATACGATGTTTATAACCGTATTACGGAAGCAATGGCAAATGACGTTGAATACAAGTCGAGTGAACTCTATAGCGAAGCCGATACCGTATTCGACTACATCTACTATAAGCGCGGCAATCGTGCTATAGATAATTGCCATGAATGGTGGGACGATCTTTGTAAGTTTTACAACTATCGTTCTACCATTGATAGAGCGTCTAAGAGTTATATTGCTACTGTGACCGCTCCTGGATATTTTACTGATATGGAAGGAGTCGTTCCCGAATCCACTCCAGAGGAAGCCAGATTTTTATTGCCTCTCGGTCTTGCTACAAAAATCGTGGTGACGGCGAATTATCGCGAGTGGAGACATATCTTCAAACTTCGCTGTGAAAAACACGCTCATCCTGAAATGCGTCGGATTATGTGTGCTTTGTGGCTTGTCTTGAACACTAAGATTCCGGTTATATTTGATGACATTCGCGAACTTGTTGCCGACTACACTAATCTAGACGAGATCGATCCTGATATGATCTGGATCGCTCGTAAATATTTTTACGCGCCTGTTAAGGAGGATTGATATTTATGAATATAAACAATGAACCCAATAGCATCAGCATTCAAGACCTTGAGCAATAGTTTGATGAGGAACTTAAACTGTATGGTACCAACGACGAGTTCAATGCTTGGGAGCATGTCGGGATGATAGTCGCTGCAAGAGTTCACATCCTTAATAAAGCTAAGAAAAAGATTCGAGAACAGAGCCAGGCTAAACTTAATTCTGAACATATTAACAAAATCATTCAGCTTCTTATCGAATATGGCCTTGCAGAAGATTGTTCTGGTTCGGAACTCATCGCTGCTTAATAAGGTGGCGCTTATCATCTTCGAAGCTTTTAGAATGTGGCAAGAAACTATGGGTGATATTTCTGTTGAAGATGCCTCAGATGCGCAAAATATCGCTAAACTCTTTTTCGAACGGCTCGATGTTAATAAGAGCAATGAGTTTCTGGACAGAATCAATCTGATCTTGAAGTCTCGAAGGAGGACTAACCCAGGAGCATATTTTAAAAGGAGAATGGTATCATGATCGAAATCTCAATTATCAAACTGGCGTTTTATACGTTTGGTATCTTCGCGTTTGGGGCCGCTATCGGAGCAGCAATTGCAACGTCAATTACTATTATTTACTTCGAGAATGAGAGGAGATAACCGTGAGTATCAAAGAAAAGTTGACAAAAGAAGAGGCTATCCACAGACACCGGCTCATGTGGAATTATATAGCGGATGAATCGGCTAGAACACGTACTCGTATCGGTAAAGGAGATGCATTTATCCATTTTGGATGGGAAGAAACTCCTTTTAACCTATGCTGGTGTTGCGAATATGCAGATCTGAATTATAATTATAATACTTTGTGCGATCATTGTCCATTGGATTTTACAAAAGGAAATGCAAATGGTGTAAAATATTGCTCCACCGGGTATATGGATGCTAATGGTACGCATCAAGATGGCTTATATACCAAATGGAATTTGATAAGGCGGCTCGATAGCTGTGATTCCGAGAAGTTAGATGAGTACATCGATCTAGCAAAAAGGATTGCTAATTTGCCTGAAAAGGAGGACTAACTTATATGCTTGCTCTTACGAAGGAAGAAGCCGTGAGAAGGCATAGAGAGCTTTGGAATGAGATTGCCGAACTTTGTACTGAGAGCCACTTCTCATCGTGCGGATTTAGTGTTTTCAAGATCAAAAGCATGGCTCTTAACGCTCTTGGGTATGACGATCCTATCAAATTTCCAGATAGCATGTGTTGGGCGTGCGAATATGCGATCTATAATGCAATATACCTTCGTAGAACTAACAAAGGTATATGCATATGCTGCTTCTGCCCCATAAAATGGAAAACGGAACTGTGCTACGATAACGGTGGAGAATACGATATGTGGCGTCGTTACATACAGGACGGAAATTACGAAAAAACAGCCGAAATGGCAAGAGTTATTGCTAATTTGCCTGAGAAAAAGGAGGTAAAGGAGAATGATTGATATTTCCAAAACCCGTGTGGGTGAAAACGATCTTGCTCTTATGAGAAAGCTCGCTGCGGCTGGAGACGATCACGGGAAGTTTGCAAGATTCATTCATGTTTCGGCTGATATTTTGGCTCCGAGATACTGGTGGACCGAGTATTCGACATATAAGGTAGGAACCGTTGAGAATAGCTGCTCGACGATGCATTGTATTCATAAAAAAATGTTCGTTCCGAGCGATTTTAGCAACGAGCATCTTACGGAAGAAGGATTCTATGGTCTTTCAACCATTATTGATATTTTGAATAATAAAAGAAAAACCTACCTCGAAACCGGCGACAAAGAAGCTTGGTATCAGATGATCCAACTTCTTCCTCAAAGCTACAACCAGCTTAGAACAGTCGATCTTAACTACCAGGTCCTTTGGAAGATGTATAAGGCCAGGAAGGATCATAAGCTCGATGAATGGCATACGTTCTGCGATTGGGTGAAGAGTTTGCCATACTTTTGCGAGATTTATGGGATTTGACAAAAGGGAGTGATATATTATGGCATTTTTAACAAAGGAAGAATGCGTTCGTCGGCATAGACTTTTGTGGAACTATATTGCGGATGAGATATTAGAGCAGGAGAAGGTGTCTTTGAAGTATAAAAGGGAAGCGTTTGAACATTTTGGATGGAATATATCTAATGGTTATATCTTCAGTTATTGTTGGGCGTGCTATTACCATAATATGAAATGCCTTGAAATGGTGGACGATCCGAAATGCGCGAGGAAAAACGAAGTGAACGATTGTCCGTATTGTTTGTTCAACTGGACCTCGGATAAAACTAATTATTGCGGCGATCTTCATACATTGTACGATCGATTTCTGGATTTGAAGCTTAGCAATCGCTGGAAAGAGGCCGCTAGAATCGCTCGAGAGATTGCCAATATGCCGGTAAGGGAGGACGTGTAAAAAGGCTTTATAGCTAACCTAGGTTAGAATTAGGAGGTGCTTTGATTGACATATACTTTGAAACCTTGTCCATTTTGCGGTGGCGAAGCAAAAATTGTTAAATTAACCGATGGCTATACAACGAATCCTGTTATTATTAGAAACGAATGGACTGTTAAATGTGTATCTTATAATGTAGATATCGGAATATTTTCTTCGGAAATATTTGAAGATGCCGAGGGCGGACTTTGTATCCAAAAGCAAGGTGCCATCGACGCTATAAACGCATGGAACACAAGAAAGGAGTGATGCTTATGCAGCTTTCGACCGAAAAATTCTACGAAATCTTGAATGGCGTTTGGGATACTGGGCCGGAACAGACCGCTGAAGCAAAGAAAATGAGGTCTAAAAACCCGGAACTTGCCTTCAAGCAGGGCTATTATGCGGCTCTCGGGGATGTTCTCGAGCAGTTTGAGGCGGTTTGTGAGTCTTTTTCGAAGGGTCAAAGAGATTATTAAAGCTTAAAAGAAGGGATATTTATGGAATTTAGCATTGGTGAAAGCGCTTATGTTGTACCTACTCCGCACCAGGATCATAATATATTGAATCCTAGCTATAAGGAAATCTTAAAACTCAATACGATGCTAGATAACGCAAAAATTCCGCATCGTATGCATCGTCTTGATGACGGGTGGCAAGTTATTTATAACCCTCATCATCCGGATTTTTGGGTAGCAGATGCTATTGAGACTTATTATAGCTACGGCGTGGACGATGATTTGCTTGAACTTGCGGGAGGACTCCTAACTGAAGAGGAGCTGAAATACGATTCGGTGGTCGGAGGACTAACTGCAAAGGATGTTTTTGAGAGAATTTCAAAACATTGGGAGGATCATAAAAAGAAAAAGACGTAAATTGGATCGTTTGAGAAGAAAAAGGAGTGATATTTTGCGATGAGACATAGGATTTTGACTGTAATTTCGGGGCTTTGTGTGCTTTTTGGAGTCATTTTAGCCTTGCCTGGATGCTCTTCTAGTAAGGAAAACGGCAAAATATACGCTACATACGCTTATATTTTCTTTCCGAATGGAAAAATGTTGGTTTCGGGAGAAGTTGAGGCGGCTTGGCACGGTTCGAATAGTCTTTTGGGCATTACGATTGACGGGATTGAGTATCAGACACATTGCATGAATGTAGTTTTTGAGACGAAAAGGGCTGATATTTGATGAAAATTAACCACACAAAGCGACTTTATTGCGAAGTTTTGAGTAGGGCGCTTAATAAAAGAGGCCCTGAATACCGAGAAATCATAAGAAATCGGCTTGATCGGATGCTTGAAATGCGTCATTTGAGCCTCGAAACCACTGATTTTGACGAAACAAATGAAATTTCGAACATCATTTTGAAGGTTTGGCAGGACATTGATGATGTAAAACCGGACAATTCTTGGCTCAAAAGAGGTGTTGACAAAGCGAGAAAACAGTGATAACATGACTTTAAATAAGCAAAATATAGGAACTCGAGGTGATAAAATGATACCTATTGTTGGAAATATTAAGGCTTGGACGGTCATTTGGAACCTGCTTTTGATCAGTTTTACAGGAGGTTTATGGCTTCTTGTCTTGATTGTCTGGTGGCTTTGCAAGCAGCTTTTCAGTAAAAAATCTTGACATTTTAGCCCAAAAAAGGGGAGGTTTTGCGATTTTTGCAGGGCCTCTTCTTTTTCAAAAATGACGAAATTTAACGAAAAAATTGCGAAATTTTCTGCCCACTTTTTATTTTGAAAAACTGTCCATGGACAGAAATTTTTGACCAAAAACTGTCCAGAGTAGCAAAAAGTGCGAGATTTTGGTCAAAAACGGTCAATTTTGTGGCCAAATGGCCAGTTTTGCCCACTTTTCAAAAACCAAAAGTGGGCAGAAAAAATGACGTATTTACGTTATTTTTTTGTCAAAAATGGCCAAAATGGACAGAAACCCACTTTTTTTCTTTTACTTAATATATAGAAAAATAAAATATATATAGTAATAGAGAAAAATTTCTGGGTTTCTGTCCACGAAGTAAAAATGGGATGTTGAAAGGAGATACGAATGAATGTCCAGTATTGCTGACAAATGGAAAGATGAATTTGATAAAGCTTTTAAGAATGAAGATGGGATTTTAGAGTGGATCGCGTTTGATAGCGCAGGCAACAAAGTAACATGTTATTGGAATGGAAACGTTGAAATGCGTATAAAAATACCTAGATGCGATTGCGGATGTAGATTATTGAAGCATAAACGAAATGTATGGAAATGTCCTCGTTGCAATAGAGAATACAAAGAAAGTGACATGCTTGAACCAATCGTTGTTGAATATTTAGATTTTGCTCCTGACGACGAAGAAGAGGATTTCACAATAACTCAAGATTACGGAGAATATTTTAGACCTACCGGTATATGCAAGGCTGGATTTGATTCGGATGACCATTATGATGTAGTCGACGGAAAATATGGTCCTGCCAAAAAATTTGATATTTGAAACTAACCATCACACTCCATAGCATTTCGCGAAAAAAACACGCTGTGTTATGGAAGGGAGAGTAGAGTATGGCCCGGATTGAAATGAAATCCGAGTTGTGCTCTACTTTTTTCTTTTGAGAAAGGAGGAATAAGGACCGCAATGCTCGAAAACAAATTTAAGCAAAATCTAGTTAAGGAGCTAAAGGAGAAGTTTCCCGACTGCATGGTTTTGCATCTTGATCCAAATGAGATTCAAGGTGTGCCTGATATTTTGATTCTTAACGGATCAAAATGGGCTGCTCTTGAGGGAAAGAAATCTAAAGATGCTCATCACAGACCGAACCAAGATTATTATGTTGCGAAGATGAACGAGATGTCGTATGCTGCGTTCATCTACCCCGAGAACAAGGAGGAAATCATAAATGATCTGGAACGAACATTTGCGCCAGAAGGGTCAGCACGCCTTCCTGGGCGCGAGTAAGTATCACTGGATCAACTATGATCCTGAAAAGATTGGTCTTGCGTATCGTAATTTTCTTGCGACGGCTAGAGGAACCGAGCTTCATGATTTCGCAGCAAGGTGCATTAGACTTAACCAGAAGCTCCCCCGTAGTAAAAAGACTCTCAATAGCTATGTCAACGATGCGATTGGCTTTCGAATGAACCCTGAGCAGGTGCTTTATTATAGCGATAACTGTTTCGGGACCGCGGATGCCATTTCGTTCAAAGACAATATCCTCAGGATACATGATCTTAAAACCGGAGCTGTTCCTGCACATATGGAGCAGCTCTTAGTTTATGATGCGTTGTTTTGTCTGGAGTACAAGGTGAAACCAACTGATATTTTCATCGAAGATAGAATTTATCAAAATGATGATGTTATTGTGGCAACCCCTTCTCCTGAAGATGTACAGAGTATCATGAACAAAATTGTTGAATTTGACAGAATCATTGATGGAATTAAACGTGAGGTAGCGGTATGAGTAGAATCGAAGAAGACATCAAAGCCTATTATGGTGTCGAATGGGTCAATGGTAACAGAGAAGGCTCTGTTCTTGAGCATTATGGCACCAAACGTCACTCTGGCCGCTATCCTTGGGGTTCTGGCGAAAATCCTTATCAAAGTTCAGGCGATTTTCTTTCTCGCGTGAATGAGCTCAAAGGAAGCGGTAAAAGCGAACGAGAAATTCTCGATATTATCAATTCCGAACTTCCTAAAGAGTATCAGCTTGGTACAACTGAATTCCGTGTTGCGCAGCGTAGGGCTAAACATGATCGCAGGCAGCTTCGGTATGATCGAATTCGAAGTCTAAAAGAAGATGGGCTTACTGCCACCGAGATAGGCCGAGAAATGGGGCTGAATGAATCTACCGTTCGCTCTATTCTCAATTCTGGTGTTACAGAGCGCGTTGGCCGTGCCGAAGAGATTGCAAAGACCCTCAAAGATGAAGTCGATCGCAAAGGTATGATTGATATTTCTGAGGGTGCCGAGCGTGTTCTAGGGGTTACAGAAGGCCAGCTTGACGAGGCTGCTTATATTCTTGAAGCCGAATATGGCTATAAGAGATACGGCGTAGGCGTTAAGAATACAACGAATCCTCGCCAGCAGACAAATACGACCGTTCTTGCTAAACCTGAATTTGACCAGAAATATGCCTATCAACATCAGGACCAGATTCAGGCTCTCGGAGACTATCATTTCGATGCCGATACAGGTGCCGCAAGAAAGCTTCAGCGGCCTTCCAGCCTCGATTCTTCTCGTGTAGCAGTGCGTTATGCAGAAGATGGCGGCATTGATAAGGACGGCGTGATCGAGATTCGTCGTGGTGTTGCCGATCTCGATCTTGGAAAGAGTCATTATGCGCAGGTTCGCATCCTCGTGGATGGTACACATTATCTCAAAGGCATGGCTGTGTATTCTGACGATCTCCCCGAAGGAAAAGACATTGTATTTAATACCAACAAGCACAAAGATGTTCCGATGATTGGTTCCAAGGACAATACAGTACTGAAACCTATCAAGTCCGACCCCGATAATCCTTTCGGTGCAGCTATTAAAGCAAATGGTCAGAGTGACTATGTTGGGGCCGATGGAAAACGTCACCTTTCGCCCATCAATAAACTTAAAGAAGAAGGCGATTGGGATACAATGAGCCGAAGTGTTTCTTCGCAGTTCCTTTCCAAGCAGCCTGCTAAACTGATTGAAAATCAGCTGAAGCTCACAGTGGCCGATTACAAGGAAGAATACGATGAGATTATGGCCTACACTAACCCTACCGTAAAGCGCAAGATGCTTATTGACTTTGCGGATCAGTGTGATGGCACGGCTATGACACTTAAAGCATCGGCTTTTCCTGGTCAGACCAGCAAGGTTATCTTACCTCTTACGAAAATCAAAGATACTGAAGTCTATGCTCCAAGCTATGAGAATGGTACAAAGCTTGCGCTTGTTCGTTATCCTCATGCTGGTACGTTTGAGATTCCTGTTGTTACGGTCAATAACAAGATTGCTTCGGCAAGAAAGAATCTTGGAGACGTGCAGGACGCGATTGGAATTAGTTCTCGTGTAGCAGAGCGTCTTTCTGGTGCTGACTTTGATGGCGATAGCGTTACCTGTATCCCTATCTCCTCGAAAGTCAACATCAAATCGACAAAGCCGCTGCGAGACCTCGAAGGTTTCGATCCGAAGACTGAGTATGCTGTCCCCCCTGGCAATCCGAATCATGTTAAGCTGATGACAAAGAGTGATACCCAGAAAGAAATGGGCATCATCTCAAATCTTATCACTGATATGACTCTTCGTGGTGCTGGCGAAGAAGAGCTGGCTCGTGCTGTTAAGCATTCAATGGTTGTCATTGACGCGGAAAAGCATGGACTTGACTATAAGCGCAGCGAAAGAGAAAACGGTATCCAGGAGCTTAAGCAGAAATGGCAGATTCGAGTCGACGAGGATGGAAATGAGAAGTACGGTGGCGCTAGTACCCTGCTGTCTCGTCGTAAACAAACTGTTCGCGTGCCGGAGCGCAAAGGTTCCGTTAGAATTAACCCTGAAACAGGCGAGAAGATTTACAAAGAGTCCGGCCGTACCTATATCGACCCTAAGACCGGTAAGGTAAAGCAGGCGGAAACCGAAGTGAGTCGCATTTCTATAACGGATGACGTGCGAACTCTCTCTTCTGGAACGGTTCAAGAAGGACTTTACGCGGATTTCTCCAACCAGCTTAAGGCCATGGCCAATGATGCTCGTCGTGAGAGCCTTAGAACAGGCCGACTCAAGTATTCTCCTCAGGCAGCTAAAGACTATGCTGAGGAAGTAGCCTCTATCGAAAAGAAAATGGAGGCTGTGACTCTCAATAAGCCTAAAGAACGCTTGGCCCAGCGCATTGCCAATGCCAATGTGCAGGCTAAGATGCAGTCTCAGGGTCTGGACCCCAAAAAAGACAAGAAAGAACTTAGAAAGTTAAGAGCTGTTGAAATTGAAAGAGCTAGAAATAGTGTTTCCGCAAACGGTTCGGCTACGAAGATTACTTTTACAGACAAAGAATGGGAAGCTGTTCAAGCTGGTGCGATTTCTGATACAAAACTTACAAAGATTTTGAACTCAACAAAATCTGACGAAATCGTAAAACGTGCGATGCCGAAAGCTTCTACTCAGCTTTCGTCTGCAAAACTTGGAAAAGCTCAAGCAATGCTTGCTGCTGGTTATACATATCAGCAAATCGCAGACGCTTTGAACGTTCCAAAGAGTACGATTTACGATAATCTTAAGAATTAAAAGTACGAGAAAGGAATTGACATAGAATATGATTCGTTGTGCAATCTCCACACCTGACAATCCTTATGATCCGTTCGATCAGTTTGACCAATGGTATCGTTTTGACTGTGACCATGGATACAATAGTTGTGGAATTTTAGCTCGTTTTCAGTATACAAGCGATCAGTTTACTGATAATGAAAATGCTTATGAAATTGAACGAGCAATTGATACAATTGTTGCAAGCGATCCATTGAATCGTTACGTCAAAATTAAACGTGACATCAAGGATACGTCTGACTCGTCCTCTTGATTTAAGTGCCCAGGCATAGGGGGAGGGGTCTAAAAATTGACACCCCCTGTCTAAT
>JFBN01312935.1_pt1 | contig 26261 bp, 19 predicted proteins | sample 768741 | NCBI WGS metagenome assembly JFBN01 (sample SAMN01983846, study PRJNA193217) | chicken gut metagenome | biome: terrestrial biome; isolation source: ceca of Broiler chicken | host: Gallus gallus | place: United Kingdom: England | collected 2010-09-07
TGGCCGAGCCGCCTCCTGTATTCGCCTCCCTTCCCGGTCGAGTCCAATTGAGAGGATTGTTGAATCATTTGGGGCACCCCTTGTGTTTTATGAGTTTTTCCAGAAATAGGAGGTAAACAGGATAAGCACCGTGAACAGTTCGAGACGGCCGATGAGCATGATGAACGAGAGCGTCCACTTGCCCACGTTGGGGATAAAGGCGTAGCTACCGACAGGACCAGTGGCTCCGGCTCCCGGACCGATGTTGCTCAGGCACGAGAGGGTCGAGCCGAAGGCCTCTTCAATCGAGAGCCCCAGAGCCGTCAGGATAATGGAACCGGCGATAAGTACCATGACATACACCAGAATAAAAGCCAGAATCTTGGAGACCACCTCGTGCGAAATGGCCTTGCCGTTGACGCGCACCGGCAGTATGGCATTGGGGTGAATTGCCCGGAAAAATTCGTTGCGAGTGTTCTTGGCGAGCACCACCAACCGGTCTATCTTGGCACCACCGCAGGTCGAGCCCGCACAGGCTCCGAAGAACATGAGCAGCAGGAATACCGTGGTGAAGAAGGGCCCCCACGCCACATAGTCGCCTACCGTATAGCCCGTACTGGTGATGACCGTGACTACTTGGGCGAGCGATACCCGCAGGGTTTCTTCAAACGAGTCGTTCTGTCCCGTTGCATACAATCCGGCTGTTACCACAAGGGTGGCTCCTATCACGATAAAGGTGTACCAGCGCGTTTCCTCGTTGGAAAAGAGCCGTTTAAAATCGCCGGTGACCGCCCGGTAAACCAGGGCAAAGTTGATGCCGGCAATGAAGGTAAATATCGTGATGACATAGTCGATATAGGCCGAATTCCAGTAGTTGAGGCTGGCTTGCTTGGTCGAGAATCCACCCGTGGCCATGGTACTGAATGCGTGGCAGACGGCATCGAAGGGCTCCATCGGGCCCAGGCATAGCAGCAGGCAGAGTATGGCGGTGAGCGATACATATACGTACCACAGTTTCTTGGAGGTCTCGCCAATCTTGGGTTTCAGCTTTTCGTGCGAGATACCCGTCACTTCGGAGTTGAAAAGGAACAATCCGCCCTGGTGGTTGAGCATGGGGAGTATGGCTATGGTCAAGAGGATAATACCCATACCGCCAATGAGCTGGATAAAGCTGCGCCAAAAGAGAATGCCGTGGGGCATGGCCTCGACATTTACAAGAATAGAGGCACCGGTGGTGGTCAATCCCGATACCGATTCAAAGAAGGCGTCGGTAATGCTCAACGGGTTGGGCATGAGGCAGAAGGGCAACATGCCGAAGACGGTGAAGAAAAACCATATCGAGGTGACAATCAGGTAGCTCTCGCGTTTGCCCACCTCGTTGCGGGCATTCCTGAACAGGTAGAACAGCAGTCCGCCCGTGAAGGCTGTAATCAGGGTCGACAGCAGGAAGGCCGGAGCATCGCCGTCGCCGTAGATGAGGGCGACGATGTAGGGGACGAGCATGAATACCGCCTCCATGCACAGCAACATTCCGATGAATTTCAGTATGACGCGAACATTGATTTTTGCCATATTTTTCGTTCCCCCTTCCCTAATTGAACAACTTGTCTATTTTGTGCAGGGCCGTGTCGAGACAGAAAATCACCACATGGTCGTTGGGCTGTATCCAGGTATTACCGGTCACGATCATACCGTGGCCGTTGCGCACCAGGCCACCGATGGTCAGGTCCGACGGGAGTTTCAGCTCCTTCACCGGGGCCTTGGTGATTTTGGAGTTCTCCTTGGCCACCAGTTCCATCACTTCGGCGTCCGACAGGGCCAGACACTTGGCATTCGACGAGTCTTCGTCAAGCAGCAGCTGGAAGATGCGGCTGGCCGCCAGCAGTTTCTTGTTGATGATGTTGCCGATATTCAACCGTTCGGCCGTGGAGATGAATTGCAGGTTCTCGACCTCGGCGATGGTCTTTTTTACCCCTAGCTCTTTGGCGGTGAGGCAGGCCAAGATGTTGGTCTCGGAGCTGTCGGTGAGGGCAATGAAGGCGTCCATGTCGCGAATGCCCTCCTCTTTCAGCAGGTCGACGTTGCGCCCGTCTCCCTGGATAATGATTACGTCGTTCATGTACTCGGCCAGCTTGTAGCTCTTCTGCCGGTCGCACTCGATGAGCTTGATGGTCATGTCGTCGGGGGCATAGCTCGAGATGCGAATGGCGATGCGGCTGCCACCCATGACCATGATCTTGTGGATTTCGGCTTCGCTTTCGCCCGAGAGTTGCTGAATCTCCTGTATGTGGTTGGGCGTGGTGGTGAAGTAGGCGATGTCGCCCACCTTGATTTCGTCGTTACCGCGCGGTATGATGGTCTCGTGTACTCGCTTGATGGCCGCAATGTGATACTGGCTGTCGGCCGTGGTGAGTTCGTAGAGCTTCTTGTTGAGTATCTTGGCATTCTCGTGCAGCTTGACGCTCAGCACGATGAGCTCGCCGTTGCACAGTTCGAACCAGTTGCGGGTCCAGGTGTGGCGCAGGGCGGTAATCACCTCTTCGGCAGCCAGCTTCTCGGGGTAGATGAGTTCGTTTACCCCCAGCGAGTCAAAGAAACTTTTGTTCTCGGGCAACAGATATTCATAGTTGTCGACCCGGGCCAAGGTCTTTTTGGCGCCCAGTTTTGAGGCCATGGTACAAGCCATAATGTTGCGGGTCTCGAATGGCATGACGGCGATAAAGAGGTCGGCCTGGTGAACTTTGGCCTGTTTCAAAGTCTGGAAGGCGGTGGGGTTACCCACAATCGTCATGAGGTTGTAGTTGGCGTCGAGTTCCCTCAGTTTCTCTTCGTCGTTGTCAATCAGGATAATGTCCTGCTCTTCCCGGGAGAGTAGCTTGGCCAGGTGGGTTCCCACCTCTCCGGCTCCGGCGATGATGATTTTCATAATTAATACCCTTATACTTTCATTTTTACCAATTCCCCGTGAGGGTTGCATAAATGCTCTCTTCGTCGATACCACACAACCGGTGTAGCTCTTTGACCGAGCCCTGGGCTATGAAGCGGTCGGGTATTCCCAGGCGTTTGATGCGTGGGGCATAGCCGTTGTCGGCCATAAATTCCAGCACGGCGCTCCCGAATCCGCCAGTGATGCAGCCATCTTCGAGGGTGATGATTCTTTTGTATTTTTTGCCTACTTGGTGCAGTATCTCTTCGTCGAGCGGCTTGACAAATATCATGTCGTAGAGTGCCGCCTGTATGCCTGCCTCCCGGGCTCGTTGCACGGCATGCAGAGCGTCGACCCCGACGGGCCCGATGCTGAGCACGGCCAGGTCGTCGCCTTCGCAGAGTTGCCGCCCCTTGCCGATGGGTATCTCGTGCATGGGGCATCGCCAGTCGACCTGGCTGCCGCTTCCCCGCGGATAGCGTATGGCAAAGGGGCCGTGGTTGTGCAATTGGGCCGTGTACATGAGGTGCCGCAGGGTGTGCTCGTCCATGGGGGCGGCGAGGGTCATGTTTGGAATGCAGCGCAGGTAGCTGATGTCGAAGACCCCGTGGTGGGTTACACCGTCTTCGCCCACCAGTCCGGCCCGGTCGATGCAGAAGGTAACAGGCAGATTCTGTATGGCCACGTCGTGTATCACCTCGTCGAAGGCTCTTTGCAGGAAGGTCGAGTAGATGCTGCAAAACGGTTGCAGTCCCTCTTTGGCCAGCCCGGCGGCAAAAGTGACGGCATGCTCTTCGGAGATGCCCACGTCGAACGACCGGTGCGGGAAGCGCTCCATCATGAAGCACGACGAGCTGCCCGTGGGCATGGCTGGCGTAATGACGGTAATCTTGTCGTTCTTTTCGGCCAGTTCGACCAGCGTGTAGCCGAAGACGTCCTGGAACTTGGGCGGCTTGTTGCCCTCGGGTTCGCTTTTGCGTTCGCCCGTAGCGGGGTTGAAACAGCCGGGAGCGTGCCAGATGGTGGGCTCTTTCTCGGCCGGTGCATATCCCTTGCCCTTGATGGTGCGCAGGTGCAGTATCTTGGGCCCCGTCATGTCTTTGATGTCGTTCAGCTTGTTGACGATGTTGATGACGTTGTGGCCGTCGATGGGGCCGAAATAGCGAATGTCGAGCCCTTCGAATATGTTCTGCTGCTTGGTGAGCAGCGCTTTCAGACTGTTGTTGAAACGCAGTATGGCACCTCGGTGCTCCTCGTCGATGAGGTTGAAGCGCCGCAAGGTGCGGTAGGCGTCGTAGCGCAGTTTGTTATATCCGCGCGAGGTGGTGATGTTGACCAGATATTCGTTCAATCCGCCCACGTTATGGTCGATGGCCATGTCGTTGTCGTTGAGAATGATGAGCAGGTTGTTGGGGTTGATCGAGGCGTTGTTCAATCCTTCAAAGGCCAATCCGCCCGCGATAGAGGCGTCACCGATGACGGCAATCACTTTGCGCTCTTTCTGCTCGTGTTTCAGACGGGTGGCGATGGCCATGCCCAGGGCGGCCGATATGGAGTTGGAGGCGTGCCCGGCGATGAAGGCGTCGTATTCGCTCTCGGCCGGGTTGGGGAACCCGCTCAGTCCGTTCAGTTTGCGTATGGTGTCGAACTGTTCGCGGCGGCCGGTGAGAATCTTGTGGCCATAGGCCTGGTGCCCCACGTCCCACACGATGCGGTCGTAGGGGGTGTCGAACACGTAGTGCAGGGCCACGGTCAGCTCGACGGCGCCCATGCTCGACCCGAAGTGTCCCGGGTTATGGGCCAGCGAGTCGATGAGGAAGCGGCGTATCTCGGCACACACCTCGGGCAGCTTTTCGACCGGCAGTTTGCGCAGGTCGGCAGGGAAGTTTATCTGTTTGAGTAGTTCTATGTTTTCGGGTTCCATGGTCACAACTTTTTATCGACTCGACGGCTCATTTGCCTTTGCTTTCTTGTTTCCACCGTTTATAGAGGGGGACGAATACAATGATTCCCGAGGCGATGACGGCAAACACCACTTGCCCGTCAATGCCTCTCGACCAAATCAATGTTACGGCGCAAAAGAGCCATAGCAGTGCGATACACGAAATGCGGAACACATTATATTTTCTCATATCAAATTTTTGGTTTTTCGATGTATTGACATCGACCTCCCGAGTCAACCTACAAATATAGATATTCTTTTACAAGAAAAGAAAATAATATACCAAAATCGCGGGATAAATAAAAGAGATGGGAAGGTAATAATAAGATAATCAGTCGATTGCCGAGTGTAATGTAATCGGAGGTCTGAATGAAGAAAAAACAAAGATGGCGTGTCGCTCCCCGTGCGACACGCCATCTCGATAGCTCTGTGACAGAAAAGGTCTCGACCGATAGCGCTCACTCGATATTCTTCCGCACCCGGGTGAGGTACGCTTTCATGCGGTCGGTATCTTTATGTTCGATGATGTCGAGCAGGGCCGACATCTGCTCCTGTATCTGTTTCACTTGCTGGGGTGTGTTGGGATTGAAAAGAATCTCGGTGAGCAGATAGTCGTCTTCCGAGAGCAGGCCGCGGGCTATCTCCATGTGCTTCTTGAAGGTGGTGCCCGGTGCCTCCTGGTGCTTCATGATCGAGGCGAACACCAGGGTCGAGGTGAAGGGTATCGAGAGGGAGTAGGCGATGGTCTCGTCGTGTTCGCGGAAGGAGTACTCGAAGATGTTGAGCCGCAGGCGCTGGTAGATGTCCTTGAAGAAGACCTTGCCCAGGTGGTCGCCCTCGGTGATGATGATGACGTGTTGCGTACTCAGGTCGCTGAGGTTGGCAAAGGTGGGTCCGAACATGGGGTGGGTCGATACGAAGGGGTGACCCGCCCGGGCGTAGAACTCGGGCAGACCGGTCTTGACCGAGGCGATGTCGGAGAGTATGGTGCGGTCGGGCAAGTAGGGGAGTACCGACTCGAAGGCTTCGATGGTGTACTTGACCGTGGCGGCGTTGATGACCAGGTCGGGGGCAAACTCGCCTATCTCTTCGGGCCGGGTCATGCGCAGGGTGTTGAAGGCAAACCGCAGCCGGTTGGGGTCGACGTCGTAGAGGGCGACTTCGTGGTCGAAGCTGAGTACGTCGGCAAAAAACGACCCCATCTTGCCGGCTCCGAGAATAACTATTTTCATAGGGCAATGCAGTGGTTGAGTGAAACGACTATTGGTTGAGAATCTCCATCTGCTGGTGTACCGACTCTTCGTGAATGGCCTGCATCACCTCTTTCATGAACTCGGCACCCATGCCCAGCTCCACGGCCTGGGCCATGCGCTTTTGCAGAATCTCGTCGTAGCGCGAGGTCTGCAACACGGGCATGCTGTGCTCCTTCTTGTATTGGCCTATCTCGCGCGACACGCGCATGCGCTTGGCCAGCAGTTCGAGCAGCTGGTTGTCGAGCTGGTCTATCTGGTTGCGCAGCTCTGCGAGGTTCTCGGTGGTCTGGGTCGTTTCACGAATCACCAGCATGTTGAGTATGTAGGAGAGTGCTTCGGGGGTCACCTGCTGGTTCTTGTCGCTCCATGCACAGTCGGGGTCGCAGTGTGACTCGACGATGAGTCCGTCGAAGCCCATGTCCATTGCCTGCTGGCAGAGTGGAGCCACCAGTTCGCGCTTGCCGCCGATGTGGCTGGGGTCGCAGAAGATGGGCAGGTTGGGCAGGCGGCGGCGCAGCTCGATGGGGATATGCCACTGGGGCATGTTGCGGTAGAGGTGCTTGTCGTAGCTGCTGAATCCGCGGTGGATTACGCCCAGCCGGCGCAGACCGGCGTTGTAGATGCGCTCGACGGCCCCGATCCACAGTTCCAGGTCGGGGTTCACGGGGTTCTTGATCAGTACGGGAATATCCACCCCTTTCAAGGCGTCGGCAATCTCCTGTACGGCAAAGGGGTTGGCCGTGGTGCGGGCACCTATCCACAAGATGTCGATGCCGTGTTTGAGGGCCTCGAACACGTGACGCTCGGTAGCTACCTCGGTGGCGGTGTACATGCCAGTCTCCTCTTTTACCCGTTTGAGCCAGGCCAGTCCTTCTACGCCTACACCCTCGAAACCTCCCGGTTTGGTGCGGGGTTTCCATATCCCGGCGCGGAATATCTTGATGCCCTGCCCGGCCAGTTGACGGGCGGTGTTCATGACTTGTTCTTCGGTCTCGGCGCTGCAAGGGCCGGCTATGATGAGGGGGCGTTTGCGGTCGACCCCGGGCAGTAAAATCGGTTGTAAATCTTTCATGACGATGTATGAGTTTTAGGATTTTATGGATTGTATTCGTTGTAAGGCTTCGTTCATTCTCTCTTCGGTGGCACAGAGCGAGATGCGCAGGTAGCGGTTGCCGCGGCTGCCGAAGATGAATCCCGGGGTGACGAAGACGCGGGCCTCGTGGAGCACCCGTTCGGCCAGCGACTCGGCGTCGGGTGCCGTGTCGGGGATTCGGCCCCAAAGAAATAGCCCCACTTGCGATGGGTCGTAGCGGCAGTCGAGTGCCTGCATGATTCGTTCGGCTATCTGGCGGCGGGAGCGGTAGACGCGGTTTACCTCGTCGTACCATTCGGGGCCGCACGAGAGTGCCTTGATGGCGGCACTCTGCAACGGGCGGAACATGCCCGAGTCGATGTTGCTCTTCACCCGCAGTATCCACTCGACGAACCGGGGGTTGGAGGCCAGCATGCCGATGCGCCAGCCGGCCATGTTGTGCGACTTGCTCAGCGAGTTCATCTCGATGCAGCATTCCCGGGCTCCGGGAACCGACAGTAGGCTGAGGGGTCGGTCGTTGAGGATAAAGCTGTATGGGTTGTCGTTGACGATGACGATGCCGTGACGCCGGCCAAACTCCACCAGCCGGGTGAAGAGCTCGGTCGAGGCATTGGCCCCGGTTGGCATGTTGGGGTAGTTGACCCACATGAGTTTGATGCGGTCGAGCGGCATCGATTCGAGTTGGTCGAAATCGGGTTGCCACCCGTTTGCCTCGTCGAGGTCGTAGGTAAAAATCTCGGCCTCGGCCAGCCGGCTCACCGAACTGTAAGTGGGGTAGCCGGGGTTGGGCACCAGTACTCCGTCGCCGGGATTGAGGAAGGCAAGGCTGATGTGCAGGATTCCCTCTTTCGACCCGATAAGGGGTTGTATCTCCCGTTGCGGGTCGAGCTCTACGCCGTACCAGCGGGCATACCAGTCGGCAAACGCCCGGCGCAATTCGGGAATACCCACATAGGGCTGGTAGCTGTGCGTGTCGGGGCGTCGGCTCTCGGCACACAAGGTTTCGATGGTCTCGGTGTGAGGTGGTCGGTCAGGGCCGCCAATACCCAGACTGATGATGTCGAGTCCGCGGGCGTTCAGCGCGGCAATCTCTTTCAATTTGCGCGAGAAGTAGTATTCGCTCACGCTGTTTACTCGGTTGGCGGGACGTATGGTATCAAAGGGGTTGGTTGAATTCTGCATATTCTCCGAGTATTTTGAAGTTCTTGGTCAGTGGTCGTATGGCTTCGAGCGACTGTTTGTAGCGGGTAAAGTTGTCGAAGGTGAGGTCGATGTAAAAGCGGTATTCCCATTCCCGTCCGATGATGGGCATCGATTGGATTTTCGACAGGTTGATGTCGTAGAAGGAGAGTATCGTGAGCACCTTCGACAGGCTGCCCTGCGTGTGGGGCAGGCTGAATACCAGCGACGACTTGTTGATGCGTTTGCCTGCGGTGAGCAGGTCGCTGTAAAGCGGGTCGGCCATGATGAGGAATCGGGTGAAGTTGCGCTTGTTGGTCTCGATGCCCTCGGCCAGAATGTTCAGTCCGTAAATCTCGGCAGCCAGCCGGCCGCAAATGGCGGCATGTCCTTCGAGCCGTTGCTGGGCTATCTCTTGTGCGCTGCCCGCCGTGTCGTCCTTCTCTACGAGTTTCATGCGGGGGTGGGCTTTGAGAAACTCGCCGCACTGCATCAGTGCCATGGGGTGGGAGTTTACCTCGCGAATGTCGTCGAGTTTCTCGCCCGGCAGGGCTGCCAGTACGTGCGAGATGCGCAATTTGTATTCCCCCACGACGTTTAGATTGCTTTTGCGCAGCAGTTCGTGATTTTGCAGCAGGCTGCCGGCGATGGTATTCTCAATGGCCATGATGCCCAGCAGGGAGTGGTCGTGCGCCATGCGGTCGAACATCTCGGGGAAGGTGGTGCAGGCGACGGTCTCAATATCCTCCTCGCCGAAATAGGCTCGTGCGGCGGCTTCGTGATAACAACCGGCTATGCCTTGTATGGTAACTCTTTTCTTCATAGGTCGAAAATAAAAAATCCCGTTCGTGCAATGAACGGGATTTTACTGAATATGTGTTATTGTCTTGTTTTACATCATGTTTATTTGCATAAAACCCCGTTTTTATTTTGGTCCAAAATAAAAATAAAAGTAAAAGTAATATGCAAAATCAAAATTCTTCATTGTTCCTCTGTGGTGAGTTTTGTGTTGCAAATGTAATGAAATCATTTTTCAATCCAAACAAATCGTTATAAATTTTTCGATAAAACGATAATTTTTTTATTTCATTTGAGAGCTGCGTGTACATTGTGTTTGTGTGTGCACCGAGCTTGGAAGAAAAATAGAAGGGCGGTAGAGGACGAACCCCGCATTTTTTCACTACCTTTGTAATCATAATAATGGAATGAGTTATGGAAGCTTCGGAACAAAAACTTTTCTCTGCTTTGTGCGGGACCTTTTGTGCGGCTGTGGAAAAGGCTCGTGCAGAGTCCATGTCGCTGACCGACATGTATGTACAGGTGAAATATGACGACCAGCAGGTTGTCGTGTATGACGATGCCGACGGGGTGCTGGCTCAGGCTACCATCGAAGAGCTCGACGAGTGGCGCACGGCTCACGAAGGCGAGCCGTCGGAAGCGGCATTGATTGCCTTGCTGAGAAAGGTGTTGGAACACGACGAGGTGAACCAGGCTCTTCACACGCTGGATTTCATATCGCCCTTCTCAGTCGTGCTGGTGAATGCCGACCTGGAACCGGTGGCCGACCTCGTTACCCTCGACGACGAGAATGTCTATCTGCACGACGATTTCTGGGAGAAGATGGACAAGGAGCTCGACGATTTCTTTGAACAACTCATGGGCGATACCAAGTGAGGCGGCTCTCCCATTGAGGGTGAGCCTTTCCTCCCGTCGGGCGGTTGGAAAGGTGAGGACAACCGGCCTGCAATAAGAAAAATTTTAATAATAATTTGATTATCGAAAGATAAGCACTAATTTTGCGCTCTCAAAATTTGCACGCTTTTTGCAGGGAATAGAGAGTAACGAGTAAAAACATAAATAATTTATAAAATAGATAAGAATGAACGTTTCACATCAAAACACCGACAACCTGAACGCCGTGATTTCGATTGAAATAACGAAAGCCGATTATCAGGACAAAGTTGATAAATCTCTTCGTGCTTACGGGCAGAAAGCCAATATCCCCGGTTTCAGAAAGGGAAAAGTACCGTTCAGCATCCTCACGAAGATGTTTGGAAAATCGGTTCGGGTAGAAGAGATAAACCGTTTGGTTTCAGAAGCTCTGTACAATTATATCCGCGATAACAAGCTCAATATCCTGGGCGAGCCGATGACGGCCGAAGACATGACGGTCGACCTCGATACACAAGACGATTTTACCTTCCGTTTTGATGTAGCCCTGGCTCCCGAACTGGACGTGAAAGTCGACAAAAAAATCAAGGTTCCCTACTACACGATTACCGTCGACGACGACATGGTAAAACGTCAGAACGAAGCCTTCCTGTCGCGCTTCGGCAAACAGGTTTCGGTCGACGAGTCGACCGACGAGCGTGACCTCATCAAGGGTTCGATGGTCGAGCTCGCCAGCGACGGCAAGCCTCTCGAAGGCGGCATCACGGTAGAGAGCACGATTGTTTCGCCCAACTACTTCAAGAGCGACGACGAGAAAGCCAAATTCGCCGGCGTGAAGAAGGGCGACAAGGTGGTGTTCAACCCCTCGAAGAGCTGCAACGCCTCGGTAGCCGAGCTCGCTTCGATGCTCAATACCGACAAGGAGAAAGCTGCCAATGTGACAGCCGACTTTGAAATGACAGTGACAGATATTACACACCTGCAACCGGCCGAGCTGAACCAGGAGCTGTTCGACAATGTGTTCGGCAAAGACGTTGTAAAGAGCGAAGAGGAATATTTCGCCAAATTGCGCGAGATGATTGCCCGTCAGCTGGTTCCCGAGAGCGACTACAAGTTCTCGATCGATGCCCGCGCAGCCATCGAAAAAGCCGTAGGCGATTTCGAGTTGCCCGACGCATTCCTTAAACGCTGGTTGCTGGCTACTGACAAGGAGCGTAAGGCTGAGACCATCGACGACGATTACTCCCGTATGGTGCCCGACCTGAAATGGCAGTTGATCAAGGAGCAAATCGTAAAACAGTTCGATATCCACGTCGACGACAACGACTTGAAGGCTCTGGCCAAACGGGTGGCTGCCAGCCAGTTCGCCCAATATGGTATGACCGGTGTGCCCGACGACGTACTCGAACGCTATGGCAACGAGATGCTGTCGAGCAAAGAGACACGTTCGCGTCTCATCAACCAGGCTACCGAGCAAAAGATTCAAACCGCTATCAAGGAGTCGATAACCCTCAACCACAAAGAGGTATCGATGGAGAAATTCCAGAAACTGTTTGAAACAGCCGAATAAAAAAGAGTTTGATATAAACCTTTTCAGAAGCCCCGGAACCTCTCGTTTTCGGGGCTTTTTGTCGCAGTGTGCTCCGGTCCGGCCCAAGCGGTGGGACAGGGGCTGCGCGCGATATATTATTTTTTGTGAAAGATAAAGATAAAAAAGTAGACCGCCTCCCGATTTTATTTGGGGTATAACTGTTTTTATTTATATCTTTGACTGAAAATAGGGATTGAAAACAATTAAAAAAGAAGTATATGATGACAAACGATTTTAGAAATTATGCGGTAAAGCATTTAGGAATGAATGGCCTTGCGCTGGATCAGTATGCACAGATTACCAGCAGCTACCTCTCTCCCACGATTATGGAAGAGCGCCAACTGAATGTGACACAGATGGACGTCTTCTCGCGCCTGATGATGGACCGTATAATCTTTTTAGGGACGCCGATCGACGATTATACGGCCAACGTCATAGAGGCACAGTTGCTCTATCTCGACTCGGCCGACCCCGGTAAAGACATCTCTATCTATTTCAATACCCCGGGCGGGTCGGTCTACGCCGGCTTGGGCATCTACGACACCATGCAGTTCATCAGCTGCGACGTGTCGACCATCTGCACCGGTATGGCCGCCTCGATGGGAGCCGTGCTGCTGGTAGCCGGTACCAAGGGCAAACGCTTTGCGCTGAAACATTCGCGGGTGATGATACACCAGCCGATGGGCGGTGCACAAGGTCAGGCCTCCGATATTGAGATTACGGCCCGTGAGATACAGAAATTGAAGAAAGAACTCTATACGATTATCGCCGACCACTCGGGAAATCCTTACGAACGGGTAGAGAAAGACTCTGACCGCGACTACTGGATGACCGCCGCCGAAGCCAAGGAATATGGCATGATCGACGAGGTGTTGGTGAAATCACAGAAAACCATTTAAATCATGGCGAAAAGCGAAAAATGTAGTTTCTGCGGACGAGGTGCGAACGAGGTGCGGCTCCTGATGCCGGGCCGCGACGGCTGTATCTGCGACGAGTGCGCCGAACAGGCCTACCTCCTCTCCGAAGAGTATCTGCACAAGAAGAGAAAAAAGAATTCCAAGTGGGCCATCTCCCGGGAGGAGCTGCCCAAGCCCGACCAGATAAAGGCCTTCCTCGACGAGTATGTCATCGGGCAGGACGATGCCAAGCGCTACCTGGCTGTATCGGTCTACAACCACTACAAGCGCATCATGCAGGCCTCCGACGACAGTGACGACGTGGAGATTGAAAAGTCGAACATCATCATGGTGGGGCCCACGGGTACCGGCAAAACCTTGCTGGCCAAGACGATTGCCCGTTTGCTCAAAGTGCCCTTCACCATTGTCGATGCCACCGTGCTCACCGAGGCCGGCTATGTGGGCGAGGATATCGAGAGCATTCTCACCCGCCTGCTTCAAGTGGCCGACTATGACGTCGAGGCTGCCGAGCGCGGCATCGTGTTTATCGACGAAATCGACAAGATAGCCCGCAAGAGCGACAACCCCTCGATTACCCGCGACGTGAGCGGCGAGGGCGTGCAGCAGGGATTATTGAAACTGCTCGAAGGTTCGATTGTGAACGTACCGCCCCAAGGCGGTCGCAAGCACCCCGAGCAGAAGATGATTGCGGTGAACACCAAGAACATACTCTACATCTGCGGTGGAGCCTTCGACGGCATCGAACGCAAGATAGCCATGCGGCTCAACACCCATGTGGTAGGTTACAACGGCGGAGGCAGCAACAGCCGGGTCGACCGCGACAATCTGTTGCAATACATCGCCCCGCAAGACTTGAAGGCCTATGGGCTTATCCCCGAAATCATCGGCCGTCTGCCCATACTCACCTACTTGCAGCCCCTCGACCGGGAGGCGTTGCGCCGCATTCTGGTCGAACCCAAGAACTCGATTATCAAGCAGTATGTCAAGCTGTTCGAGATGGACGGCGTGAAGCTCACCTTCGACGACGACATGCTCGACTATGTGGTCGACAAGGCCATCGAGTTCAAACTGGGAGCCCGCGGATTGCGTTCGATTGTCGAGACAGTGATGATGGACGCCATGTATGAGACCCCTTCGTCGAACAAGAAGAAACTGCATATCACACGCAGCTATGCAGAAAAAAAATTGGAGAAAGCAAAACTATTGGCCGTATAAAAAACAGCAGGAAAAAATTTGGTAATTACGCAGAGTTGTTTATAAATTTGTTAGACCGATAAGAGTATCGGCCAAACAATAACGAGAAAGAGAGAACCGTATGGCAAAAGAAGTAAATTTGACTGAGGAACTGAAAAAGAATTTCGGATTCGATACCTTCAAAGGAAATCAGGAAGCGATTATCAAGAATTTACTCGCCGGGAAAGATACGTTTGTATTGATGCCTACCGGAGGGGGTAAATCGCTTTGTTATCAACTCCCGTCCCTGATTCTCGACGGGACGGCCGTCGTGATTTCGCCTTTGATTGCATTGATGAAGAATCAGGTCGATGCCATGCGGAATTTCAGCGCCGAAGACGGTGTGGCTCACTTTATAAACTCCTCGCTCAACAAGGCGGCAATCGATCAGGTGAAAAGCGATATATTGTCGGGAAAAACCAAATTGCTGTATGTAGCCCCCGAGTCGTTGACCAAGGAAGAGAATATCGATTTCCTGCGTCAGGTAAACATCTCGTTCTATGCCGTGGACGAGGCGCACTGTATCTCGGAGTGGGGACACGATTTCCGTCCCGAGTACCGTCGCATACGTCCCATTATCAACGAGATAGGGGTTAGGCCGGTTATCGCCCTCACGGCAACCGCCACCCCCAAGGTGCAGCACGATATCCAGAAAAACCTGGGCATGCTCGACGCTACGGTCTTCAAGTCGTCGTTCAACCGTCCCAACCTCTACTACGAGGTGCGGCCCAAGACAGCGAATATCGACAAGGACATCATCAAATACATCAAGTCGCAGGAGGGTAAGTCGGGTATCATCTATTGCCTCAGTCGCAAGAAGGTGGAGGAGCTGGCCGAACTGTTGCAGGTCAACGGCATACGGGCGTTGCCCTACCATGCCGGCATGGACTCGGCCACTCGCACGCAGAACCAGGACGCATTCCTGCTCGAGAAAATCGATGTCATCGTCGCCACGATAGCCTTTGGCATGGGAATCGACAAACCCGATGTGCGTTACGTCATACACTACGATATACCCAAGAGCCTCGAAGGTTATTACCAGGAGACGGGACGTGCCGGACGAGACGGAGGAGAAGGCCAATGTATAACTTTTTATATCAATAAAGATTTGCAGAAACTCGAAAAGTTCATGCAGGGAAAACCCATCGCCGAGCAGGAGATCGGGAAGCAGTTGCTGCTCGAGACGGCAGCCTATGCCGAGTCGTCGCTCTGCCGGCGCAAGATTCTGTTGCACTACTTTGGCGAGGAGTATGAAGAAGATAATTGTGGAAATTGTGATAATTGCCTAAATCCTAAAAAACAAGTGGAAGCAAAAGATCAACTCTGTGCGGTTCTTGAAACGATCATTGCACTGAAAGAGAAATTTAAAGCCGAATATGTGATCGATGTCCTGATGGGGAAGGAGACCAGCCAGGTACTTTCCTATCAGCACGAAGACCTCGAAGTCTTCGGCAGCGGACAGGGCGAAGACGAGCGCACGTGGAACGCCGTGATTCGCCAGGCATTGATTGCCGGCTATATCGATAAGGATATTGAAAACTACGGATTGTTGAAGGTGACCAAAGCCGGGCACGCATTCCTGAAAAATCCGGTATCGTTCAAGATTGTGAAGGATGTCGATTTTGAGGAGATGGAAGAAGAGGTACCCATGAAGGGTGGGGCCGCCTGTGCCGTCGATCCCGAGCTTTATGTCATACTCAAAGACCTCCGCAAGAAGATAGCCAAGCGGCTCGAACTGCCCCCCTACGTCATCTTCCAGGACCCGTCGCTCGAAGCCATGGCCACCACCTATCCCATCACCCTCGAAGAGTTGCAGAATATTCCGGGAGTGGGCGCCGGTAAAGCCAAACGCTACGGCGAGGAGTTTATCAAGGTCATCAAGGCCCATGTCGAGGAGAACGAAATCGAGCGGCCCGAAGACTTGCGGGTGCGCACCGTTGCCAACAAGTCGAAGTTGAAAGTCTCGATAATCCAGGCCATCGACCGTAAGATAGCCCTCGACGAGCTGGCTGAGTCGAAAGGACTGGAATTCAGCGAACTGCTCGACGAGATTGAAGCCATCGTCTACTCGGGTACCAAGATAAACATTGACTATTTCCTGCGCGAGATTATGGACGACGAGCACATCGACGACATCTTCAACTATTTCAAGGAGAGCGAGAGCGACGACCTCGAAGCCGCTATCGAAGAGTTCGGCATGGAATACAGCGAGGAGGAGATACGGCTGATTCGTATCAAGTTCCTCTCCGAAATGGGAAACTAAAACGACAATCGATTCAAATAGGGACGGGGCTATCCGAGGAGGGGTAGCCCCGCTTTTTTATTCGCTCACAGTCGGGTCGCAGGGGCGTCGGGGCAGACCGGTTTCATTAGGACAACCAGAGTTCGATTGACTCATGCGATACCCGAGACGGGCCGCAATAAATAATTAAAAAATCTCCGAAACGGAATAGGATAGCTTGCAAAAAAATTTTATCTTTGCATGCAATAAAATTCTAATGAATCTCATTATGTCATTTGTTGCAGAAAAAGTGGTGATGGACGGATTAACGTTTGACGATGTTTTGTTAATCCCCGCTTACTCCGAAGTCCTTCCGCGTGAAGTCGAGCTATCGACACAGTTTTCACGAAATATCCGATTAAATATTCCTTTGGTTTCGGCCGCCATGGATACGGTTACCGAAGCCGAGTTGGCAATCGCCATTGCCCGCGAAGGCGGTATTGGTGTTATTCACAAAAACATGACTATCGAGGCTCAGGCCCGGCAGGTACATGCCGTGAAGCGTGCCGAGAACGGTATGATTTACGACCCGGTTACCATCAAGTGCGGCTCGACGGTGCGCGAAGCGCTGGCCATGATGAGCGAGTATCACATCGGTGGTATTCCCGTAGTCAATGAGGACAAGATATTGGTAGGCATCGTGACCAATCGCGACTTGCGGTTTGAGCGCGATCTCGACCGACTTATCGACGAGGTGATGACCAAGGACCACTTGGTGACGACCTCGCAGTCGACCGACCTGCAACAGGCTGCCGACATTCTGCAAAAGCACAAAATCGAGAAGTTGCCCGTAGTCGACAAGGAGGGCCACTTGATAGGCTTGGTGACTTACAAGGATATTACCAAAGCCAAGGACAAACCGTTTGCCTGCAAAGACAAGCTGGGCCGTCTGCGGGTGGCTGCGGGCGTAGGTGTCACGGTCGACTCGATGACGCGTGTCGATGCGCTGGTCGAGGCTGGTGCCGATGCCATCGTGATTGATACGGCTCACGGCCATACCAAAGGCGTAGTGGGCGTGCTGAAAGATATCAAGGCCAAATATCCCGATATAGATGTGGTGGTAGGTAACATCGCTACCGGCGAAGCTGCCCGCTATCTGGTCGATGCCGGAGCCGACGGTGTGAAGGTAGGTATCGGCCCGGGTTCCATCTGTACGACCCGTGTCATTGCCGGTGTGGGTGTGCCCCAGTTGTCGGCCGTGTACGATGTGGCCAAGGCGTTGAAAGGTACGGGTGTGCCCCTGATTGCCGACGGTGGCATTCGCTATTCGGGCGATATTGTCAAGGCTTTGGCTGCCGGAGCCTACTCGGTGATGCTGGGTGGTATGCTGGCCGGTGTCGAGGAGTCGCCGGGCGAGACCATCATCTTCAACGGACGTAAATACAAGTCTTACCGCGGTATGGGTTCGCTCGAAGCCATGGAGAAAGGGTCGAAGGATCGTTACTTCCAGGCCAACGAAACCGATACGAAGAAACTGGTGCCCGAGGGTATTGCCGCCCGTGTGCCCTTCAAGGGCTCGCTCTACGAGGTGGTTTACCAGATGGTAGGCGGTTTGCGTGCCGGTATGGGCTATTGCGGAGCCAAAGATATTGAGGCCCTTCACAATGCCAAGTTTACCCGCATTACCAATGCCGGAGTCGCTGAGAGTCACCCCCACGATGTGACCATCACCAGCGAGGCTCCCAATTACAGTCGGGGATAACGGGACGGAGAAATAATTTTTTGAAAAATGATACACTATTTTATCGGTTGCCATATAATTTTTTGAAGGTAGAATCGTTAAAATAGTGTATTATTTTTTGGATCATGTGGGACTGTTGTAGTCTCCATAAAAATTAACGCATATAACACAATGAAAAACAAATGGCTTGTAACGGCTTTACTGGCCGGTAATGCTTGGGCATGGCTTTGGGCTGCCGATGTCGACCCGGTTATTATGAGAGTGAACAACAAGGATATTCACAAATCGGAGTTTGAATACATCTACAACAAGAACAGCCAGCAGCAGATTGACCAAAAGTCGCTCGACGAATACGTTACGCTGTTTAAGAACTATAAACTCAAAGTGGCTGAGGCCGAGGCTTTGGGTATCGACACGACCGAAGCGTTCAAGAAAGAGCTGGCCGGATATCGCGAGGAGTTGGCCAAACCTTACCTGATCGATGCCTCGGTCGACGACCGGTTGGCGCGTGAGGCTTATGACCGCATGAAGGAAGATGTAGAGGTAAGCCACATACTCATCGGTCTCCATGCCCGCACCCCTCAGGAGCGTGCGGCTGCCAAACAGAAGGCCGATTCGATATTGAACTGCATCAAGGCCGGTGAGGACTTTGGCACACTGGCCGAGAAATACAGCGAGGACGGTTCGCGCCAGAACAAGGGCTATTTGGGGTTCATCAAGGGCGGCCGCACCGTCTATCCGTTTGAAAAAGCCGCATTTGCCCTGCAACCCGGTCAGGTATCCGACGTGGTGGAGTCGCAGTTCGGTTACCACATCATCAAGGTACACAGCCGTCGTCCCGACCCGGGAGAGTTTCTGTTTGCCCATATCATGATTCTGGTACCTCGCGATGCATCGGCCGAGGTGAAGGCTCAGAAAGAGGCCGAGGCCCGTGCCATTTACGAGGAGTTGAAGGCCGGTGCCGATTTTGCTACGTTGGCCAAGGAGCGTTCGGACGATAAAGGTACAGCCGTGCGGGGCGGCGAATTGCCCTGGGTGAGCTGCGGGCAGTTTGTCAAGGAGTTTGAAGATGCTGCTTTTGCCCTGAAAAACAAAGGCGACATCACCGAACCCGTGTTGTCGCCCTACGGTTGGCACATCATCAAGTTGCTCGACAAGCGCGACATCAAGCCCTTTGAGCAGATGCGTTCCGACATCGTGCGCATGATGGCTCGCGACGAGCGTGGTGGCATGGCTCGCGCTGCCATGGTGACGAAGCTGAAAGGCGAATACGGTTTCTCACTGGACGAGGCCCAACAGGATAAACTGGTGAAACTGGCCCAGGCAATGGGTAAGGTCGATTCGGCCTACATTGCAGCCATTCAAACCGATCAAAGCCCGTTGTTCTCATTCCAGAATCACACCTATACCGTAGCCGACTTTGCCGGATTCCTGCCCAAGGGCCGCACGGTATCGGTCAATGCTCCCGACTATGTGACTTCGATGGTCGGTGTTATGGTCGACAAGGAGATACTGGACTACGAAAAGAGCCGGTTGGAAGAGAAATACCCCGATTTCCGCAACCTCATGAACGAATATCGCGACGGTATGCTGCTGTTCGAAGTCAGCAACCGCGAGGTGTGGGAAAAGGCTTCGCAGGATACCCAGGGCTTGCAGAAATATTTCAAGAAAAATCGCAAGAAATACAAATGGGATAAACCTCATTACAAGGGATTCGTGCTTCAATGCGACGACGACACGACCGCTACGGCCGTCAAGAAACGCATGAAGAAACTCGATGCCGACTCGGTCATCGTGGTACTCAAACGCGAGTTCAACACCGACTCGCTCACCCGGGTGAAAATCGAGCGCGGCCTCTTTGTCGAGGGCGAGAATCCTTGGGTAGACCAACTGGTATTCAAAGGCGCTCCCGCCAAGGTCGACGAGAAATTGCCGGTTGTCTTCGTGTCGGGCAAACTGTTGAAGAAATATCCCGAGTCCTATACCGACGTGCGCGGGCAGGTAACGGCCGATTATCAGACCTACCTCGAAAAAGTCTGGGTCGAGAATCTGAATAAAAAGTACCCGGTAGAAATAAATGAAGATGTTCTAAAAACCGTTAACAAGCAATAGAAAGTAGTTATTTAGTCGTATTTTAGCGAATATTTAACTCGACAGAGATATAAGAATGTTCACAAGACCGGTACTTGTATGGATTGTCCTGTTTTCGGCATGCCTTTTCACGGCGTGCCGAAATGGGTTACAGGGTGGCGGAGAGGCGTTGGTGCAGGTGGGCGACAAGACCTTGTCGCGTCAGGAGCTGCTCGACGCCATGCCCGAGGGCCTTTCGCCGGCCGACAGTGCCGAGTTTGCCGACAAGTACATACGCAGTTGGATTGACGATGAACTGCTCTACCGGGTGGCTCAAAAAAACATTCCCGACATGGAGCGTATCGATGCCCTGGTCGAGAAATACAAACGCGACCTGGTCATCTTCGAGTACCGCAAGCGATTGCTCAGCGAGCGGGTGGACAAGGAGTTCGACGAGCAGGAGTTGGCCGACTATTACGAGAAGAATTCCGACAAGTTCCGGTTGCGCGAAGCCATTCTCAAAGGCCTTTTTGTGAAAGTCCCCGAGACGGCCCCCAATATTACACAACTGAAAAAGTGGTACTGCTCGACCAAACCCGACGGGGTGGAGAAAATCGAAAAGTATGCCTTGAAAAATGTGGTTATCTACGACTATTTCTACGACCGGTGGATTCCCTTTGAAGAGGTTGTGAACAATATCCCCTACGAGTTTGGCAAGCCCGAAACCTTTTTGAAGACACACCCCAAACTCGAATTCAACAAAAACGGGTATTGGTATTTGCTGAATATTACCGAGTACCGTGTGGCGGGTGAGGTCATGCCTTACGATTTTGCCAAGCCGCAGATTCAGGAGATTCTTGCCAACAGCAGCCGCCTCGCCTTCAATCGCGAGTTGGAAGAGAGTCTCTATAACGACGCCGAGAAATCGGGTGAGATAAAGTGGTTGTACAAGCAGGACGACCCTGAAAAAAATGACAGTATAAAATAATGTTTTTGAAATATGCGTAAACTTACTGATTGGCTTTTGGTTTTCTTCGTGGCAGTAGCCGTGGCTCTGCCGGTTTTTGCCGATGACGACGACAACGTTATCGACGAGGTCGTATGGGTAGTGGGCGACGAAGCCATCTACAAGTCGGAGGTCGAAGAGCAGTATCGCCAGATGCAATATGACGGGCAGCGTATCGACGGTGACCCCTATTGTGTGATTCCCGAGCAGCTGGCCGTACAGAAACTCTTCCTGCACCAGGCCAAACTCGATACGATTACGGTACCCGACGCCACGGTCTTCCAGCAGGTCGAGGCCCGTATCAATTACCTCATTGCCAACATCGGTTCGAAAGAGAAGATGGAAGAGTATTTCAAAAAACCGGTTACCGAGATTCGGGAAGAGCTGGCCAGTCTCATTCGCGACCAGGGAACCGTGCAGGAGGTACAGCGCACGCTGGTGAAGGACCTTAAAATCACACCGGCCGAGGTGCGTAAGTTCTACAACCAGTTGCCGGTCGACAGTATTCCCTACATACCTATGCAGGTCGAGGTGCAGATCATAACCCTCAACCCCAAGGTGCCGCAACAGGAGATTGACAACGTGAAGGCTCGTTTGCGCGATTTCAGCGAACAAGTCAACAAGGGTGAACGTGATTTCTCGACACTGGCCGTGCTCTACTCCGAGGATAGAGGTTCGGCCATGATGGGCGGAGAGTTGGGTTTCATGAGCAAGAGCAGTCTGGTTCCCGAGTTTGCCAATGTCGCCTTCAACCTGAACGACCCCAAGAAGGTGTCGAAAATTGTCGAGACCGAGTATGGATACCACATCATACAGCTTATCGAGAAGCGGGGCGACCGCATCAACGTGCGTCACATTTTGTTGCGTCCCCATGTCTCCGAAAAGGATATATCCGATGCGCTGGTACGTCTCGACTCCCTGCGCACCGATCTGGTGGACAAGAAGTTTACCTTCGACGAGGTAACTCAATATGTGTCGCAGGACAAGGATACGCGCAACAACAAGGGGTTGATGGTAAACCCGCAGACGGGCAATCCCCGGTTTGAGATGGGGCAGCTCCCTCAGGACGTGGCCAAAGTGGTGGCCGACATGCAGGTGGGCGATATTTCGAAACCTTTTGTGATGACCGACGAACGTAAGAACAAGGAGGTGGTGGCTATCGTGAAGTTAAAAAACCGTATCGAAGGGCACAAAGCCAACATGTCGGACGACTATCAGACCCTCAAAACTATTGTGGAGGAGCGGAAACGGACAGAGATTCTGAACGACTGGCTGGCCAAGAAGCAGAGCGAAACCTATATCCGCATCAAGGAGGGCTGGCGAAACTGCGAGTTCAAATATGACGGTTGGATTAAGCAATAAGAGAGGCCTATGGGGCATCGTAGAGATATAAAAAACAGCAATAAAGGTAAGAGGCATGGAACCCTGACAGGCGTTCTGTGCCTGCTTGCTGTTGGTATGTGGGCGGCAACGGTCGCTCCTCAAAAGGATTTGCCCAAGCGAGACGACCCCAACAAAGTCTACCTGCTGAACAGCGACGAGCTCACCTTCGACAAGGAGCAGAGTGCCGACTATCGGGTGCTGCGGGGCAATGTGGTGTTCCGCAAGGACAGCATGTACATGTATTGCGACAGCGCCTATTTTTATGAGAAGGACAACTCGCTCGACGCCTTCGGCAACGTGCACATGGAGCAGGGCGACACTCTCTTCATCTATGGCGACGTGCTCTATTACAACGGCAACGAGCAGATAGCCCGGTTGCGCGAGAACGTGCGCATGGAAAACCGCGACGTCACCCTCTTCACCGACAGCCTCAATTACGAGATGATACCCAACATCGGGTACTATTTCGACGGTGGAAAACTCGTCGATTCGCAAAACGAACTTTCGTCGGTTTACGGGCAATACTCACCCGACACGAAGCAGGCCCTGTTTAACTTTGACGTGCAGCTGGTCAACGAGAAATATACCCTCTACTCCGACACGCTCGAATACAATACCCAAACCAAGATTGCCGATATTGTGGGCCCCTCGACCATCGTGTCGGACAGCAACGTCATCTACTCCACGGCCGGCTGGTATAATACCGAGACCGACAAGTCGATGCTCTTGAAACGCTCGCTGGTCACCTCGAAGGGACAGAGCCTCACGGGCGACACGATATACTACGACCGGGCTTCGGGCTTCGGTGAGGTATTTGGCAACATGGTGCTCAACGATTCGGTACGTTCCATCATCATGGAGGGGCAGTATGGCTTTTACAACGAGCGCACGGAGTACTCGTTTGCCACCGATTCGGCCCGGGTGCTCGAATTTTCGCGGGGCGATACCCTCTATCTGCACGCCGATACGTTGAAGTCGCATTTGATTCTGCCCGATTCCACCCGGCTGCTGCAAGCCTACCATGGCGTGCGGTTTTTCCGGGTCGACGCCCAGGGCGTGTGCGATTCGATGGAATTCACCTCGGCCGATTCGTTGCTCCACATGTACAAGCTCCCCATCATCTGGAACGAGAACTACCAGATAACCGGCGACACGATACGCATACACATGAACGACAGTTCGGTCGACTGGGCCTATATTCCGGCGGCCGCTTTTGCCACCCAGCACAAGGATTCGGTTTTCTTCGACCAGGTGTCGGGGAAGACGTTGAAGGCGTGGTTCAATCAAGGGCAGTTGCGTCAGGTCGATGTGAGCGGCAATGCCCAGTCCATATTCTACCCGCAGGAGCGCGACTCCACGCTCACCGGGCTTAACAAGGCCGAGAGCGGCTTCCTCACTATGTATCTGAAAGACCAGAAGATGGAGAAGATTATCATCTGGCCTCAGCCGCAGGGCAGCCTCACCCCCATGGAGCAGGTGAAGCCCGACCAGCTCTATCTGCCGGCCTACAAATGGTACAGCGAGTTGAGGCCGACCGGTCCCGACGACATCTTCCGCAAACCCAAGGTGAAGGTCGAGGTGGTCGAGGAGGATAAGAAGAAACACCGGTTCGGCCGGTAGTAAAGCGAGAAAGAGGATCTATTATGAGCGATATAATCCATTTGTTGCCCGACTCGGTGGCCAATCAGATTGCGGCAGGCGAGGTGATACAGCGCCCGGCTTCGGTAATCAAGGAGCTGGTCGAGAATGCTGTCGATGCCGGGGCCACCACGATTCAGATTGTGCTGAAAGATGCCGGGCGCACCCTTATCCAGGTTATTGACAATGGCAAGGGCATGTCGCCGACCGATGCCCGGCTGGCGTTCGAGCGCCACTCGACCTCCAAGATTCGTTCGGCCGAGGATCTCTTTACCCTGCACACCATGGGGTTCCGGGGCGAGGCCTTGGCCTCTATCGCAGCGATTGCCCAGGTTGAGCTGCGCACCCGCCGCAGCGAAGACGAGGTGGGAACCTGCGTGCGCATGTCGGCCTCGCACTGCGAGGGGCAAGAGTCCGTGTCTACGCCCGTGGGCAGCAACTTTGCCGTGAAGAATATCTTTTTCAACGTGCCGGCTCGCCGCAAATTCCTCAAATCGAATCAAGTGGAGCTGAGTAATATCCTGGGCGAGTTTGAACGCATGGCGCTCATCAACACGCAGGTGGCCTTTACGCTCACCCACAACGATACCGAACTGTTCAATCTGCCGGCCTCCAACTTGCGCCAGCGCATCGTAGCCCTCTTCGGGAAGAGTCTCAACCAGCAGCTGCTGGCGCTCGACACCGAGACCTCGCTGGTCAAGATTTCGGGTTATGTGGGACGGCCCGATTCGGCCCGCAAACGGGGCGCTCTGCAATACTTCTTTGTCAACGGCCGCTACATGCGTCACCCCTATTTCCACAAGGCGGTGACCATCTGCTACGAGCATCTGGTGCCGGTGGGCGAGATGCCCAACTACTTTATCAACCTCACGGTCGAGCCCGAGACCATCGATGTAAATATCCACCCCACGAAGTCCGAAATCAAGTTCGAGAACGAACAGCCTATCTGGCAGATTCTCTCGGCCTCGGTCAAGGAGGCTCTGGGCAAGTATAGTGCGGCACCCACCATCGACTTCGACATGGACGATGCCCCCGAGATTCCTATCTCGAAACCGGGAGCGCACGTGGCACCCCCGACGGTACAGGTCGACAAGTCGTACAATCCGTTCCGCCCGGGTGGCGGTGGGGGAGGTGCGGCCGCCAAGCGCCCCCAGTATGACTGGCAACAGCTGTACAGCAGCTTCAACAATTCGTCGCGCGAGGAGGAGCCTTTGCGTCCCGATGCGGGCGAGGAGGTGCCGTCGAAAGCCGATTTTTCGGGCGATTATGTTTCAAAGCTCTCCGACGATACTCCGGGTGAGAACAGTCCCATCTTCCCCGAGTTCGAGTCGAAACTGAACCAAAGCGGACGTCCCGTGTTACAGTTGAAGGGACGGTATATCACCGTACCGACTCCCGACGGACTGATGGTGATCGACCAGCATCGGGCGCATGGTGTGGTTCTGTTCGAGCGTTTTATGGCCGGTATCTCGTCGCGCGAGATGGCCTCGCAGCGCATTCTCTTTCCCGAGATGATGCAACTCACCGTGTCGCAGGCTGCCGTGCTGCGTTCGATTTGGAGCGAGTTGACCGCCTTGGGATTCGACTTGGCCGACATGGGGCAGAACAGTTATTCGGTTAATGCCGTGCCGGCCGGAGTCGAGGGTGTCGATGCCTGTGACCTGATTGGGCAGATGATTGCCACCGCCTCGGAGAAGGAGCACGATGCGAAGGCTTCGTTGCAGCAACGCATTGCCTGGACCCTGGCCGAAGCTGCCGCCGTGCCGGTGGGGCAGACCCTCTCGAAAGAGGAGATGTCGACCCTCGTTGACGACCTGCTGGCTCTCAAAACACCGGCTTATACGCCTTCGGGGAAGAGTGTCTTTGTCGTCATCTCGTATGACGAGTTGCAGAAACGTTTCAATTAAAATCGAGTATATGTTAGTCCTGTTGTCACCGGCCAAGACCATGACCGGAAAGAGCAAGGTGCGGGTGCCCGAAGTGACTTGCCCGCCGTTTATCGACGAGGCTACTCGGATAGCCCGTGAGATGGTCGGCTATTCGGTCGACGAACTGACCGAGATGTTGGGGGTGAATCGGGCACTGGCCTTGCAGACGCGGGAGCGCTATCACGACTTCCTGTCGCCCGATACGGCAGTCATTCCCGCCTTGCTGGGCTACACCGGCATTGTCTTTCGTTATTTGGCTCCGACCGATTTCTCGGAGGCCGATTTCGCTTATGCCCAGGATCATCTGCGCATCGCCTCGGCCTGTTACGGTCTAACGCGACCGCTCGACGGTATCAAGCCCTATCGCATGGAGTATACGGTGGAGTTGCCTTCGATAGGCGAGCCGTTGGCCGACTATTGGCGCCCGCGACTCACCGACCGGCTTGTGGCCGATGTGCAGGCAGCCGGTGGTATTCTGGTCAACCTGGCC